>ENA-OSJC01000734-OSJC01000734.1-marine-metagenome-genome-assembly--contig:-NODE-734-length-30336-cov-3.641231_pt1 | contig 30336 bp, 31 predicted proteins | sample MGYA00237885_ERZ534234 | MGnify/ENA primary metagenome ERZ534234 (study PRJEB26413, sample SAMN06343907) | marine metagenome | isolation source: coastal waters | place: Atlantic Ocean: West Antarctic... | reverse complement strand
AAATTAGTAGCCATATTTTATAATATATAGAAACATTTTAATTAAATAAAAAAAACAATAAAAAAAAATATAACTTAAAAATCTAAGGTACAATAAAAATGGATATACAAAAAGTAATTGATACATATCATGAAACATTCCCAAAATATCCACCATCTTTATTTAATTCTAATGGACAGATTGTGGGTTTATGGGTAATGGGTAATAATTACACAACTAAAACTGATTTATATGGAGCTTATCCATACGGATATTTAAAACGGATATATTCTATGTTTCCTTTAATAGAAGGTAAATCATTACATTTATTTAGTGGTTGTTTACCCGATAGTGAAGAGTATGATAAAGTTGATTATAATACTGGTTTAGATGCAGAAACTTTTGCTGATGTTATACCACATAATATATATGAAAGAATATATGCTGACCCACCATATTCAGTAGAAGATTGCGACCACTATGGATGTTGTATGGTTAAGAGAAATTTAGTATTTAAGCAATGTTTAAAAGTAATGAAACAAGGTGGAGTTCTTGTATGGTTAGACCAAGTATTACCTAATTATAAAAAAGATGAATGGGATATTATTGGGAGAATAGGTATGGTTAAATCTACCAATCATCGTTTTAGAGTAATAACTATTTTTAAGAAAAAGTAAAAATAATATATATAATAATAATAATATAAATAATGAAAATAAATAAAGTAATTTCTTGCATTATTCCAATAACACCAATACTAATTTATGAATTAGGTTATTATTATCAAAAAAAAATATCTAATAGATATATAAATGAAAATAATTAATGGTGATTGTTTAGATGAAATGAAATTATTACCAGATAAATCAATTGATTTAGTTTTTGCTGATCTACCATACGGACAAACAAGTTGTAAATGGGATTGTTGTATTGATTTGGATTTATGGTGGAAAGAAATAATGAGAATAAAAAAATTAAATACTCCAATATTTATGACTACTACAACCAAATTTGGAGTTTCATTAATTAATTCAGCTCCAAAAAAATGTTTTTTTCGATATGATATTGTATGGGTTAAATCTGCACCAGCTGGATTTTTATGTGCTAAAAAGATGCCAATGCGAAAACACGAAATGATTTATGTATTTTATGAAAAATTACCATTCTATGATTTAAGTAGCCATAAACATAAATTTATTAAAGAAGATAAAGTTATAAGAACTGATGAAGGGTGTAATGCATTATATGGTAAGGAAACTGGTAAGGTTATGATTTATGATAAAGACGGAAAAACAAGAAATGCAGAACCACGATATGATCCACCACTACCAGTATCAATTGTTAAAGAAGATATATATGGAAATCCAAATAGAGATATAGAAGATTATAAAAAGTGCGGAAAAAAGGGTAAAAATCAAGTATTATACGAACCACCACTACCAACAAGTATGTTAGAAGTTAAAAGTACAAGAGGTAAACATTCAACAGAGAAGCCAGTTGCATTAATGGAATGGATATTAAAATATTATTCAAAAGAAGGTGATGTAGTATTAGATAGTACAATGGGTTCTGGTTCTACTGGTGTAGCTTGTAAAAATATGAATAGAGATTTTATTGGTATTGAAATGGATAAAGAAATATTTAAAGTTGCAGAAACGAGATTAAAATAAAATATAATATATATAAATGAATATAAAAAATTTATTTTTTGATTGGTATTATATAAATGACTTCAAAGAATTTTATGATTTATTTTGTCAATAATAATATCAACATATATAAATAGACAATGAATAAACCAATTATAAAACCAGTAGTTGATCCACCACCAAATAAACCAAGAAAACCACTGCACGAAAATTTACCAGATGTAAGTGGGGGAGCATTAGTACTGATGGTAATGCCAATAAAATGCGGTAAATCGACCATCGTCAGCAATTTACTGCTTCGAGAGGACTTTTACGGACAAGATTATTTTGATAATGTAACTATAATTAGTAATACAATTAATCAAGATAAAACAAGTAGATTTTTAAAAAAAGCATTTGAAGTATATGATACATATAATGATGGAATAATTGAAGGTATTGTAAATCAACAAAAAGAATTTGATGCAGAAGATAGACCAAGTGTAGCATTAATTTTAGATGATGTTTTAGGTTCAATAAGAAGAGAAAGTTATGTTAATCATTTAGCAAGTAGATTTAGGCATTATGGTATTGAATTATTATTATTTAGTAGTCAGCTATTTAAAAAAGTAAATAATGTTATAAGATCCAATGCAACCGACCTCATTGTAGGTTGTCCTTTCCAATCTCAAACACAACTGGATGCAATTGAAGAGGAATATGGTGAAATGTATCAAGGAAATTTTAAAGCAATATATAATTTAGCTACTGGTAGAAAAAGATTTGATTTTATGTATACTAAATTAGGTGAAAATCCAATTCGAACATATCGTAATTTTGAAGAATTAATTGCTATTGGTGGTAATATTATTGGAGGTCAACAAAATGAAAAAAATGAAAAAGAAGATTTAAATAAAAAAGATGATACTATTATAAAGAATGGATCAGTCGAGAGCAATAGACCAGAATAATAATGCTTTGATTACTGGCGGACAATCAAAACAAGAAGCAGATGAATTTAATGCACAATTACAAGATAGTTTAAATAAACAAAAAGAAGCAGATAAATCAAAAGAAGGTTTATTAGAAAAATTTTATGGTGGCGAAGATGCTCTTGCTACTAAAAAATTAGTTCAAGGAGCAGTGAAAACTTATAAAGATATTAAAGCAAATCCAACTTGGAATGAATACAAAGCATTTAATAAAGCAACAGCTGCAAAAACTTTTAAAGATCCATTTGGTGTTGGAAAAACAACAGAAGTACCAAAATTAAGTACTGATGAAATGTTTGAAATGGATAGAAATATGAACCCTTTGAGCCAAGCCAGAAGTGTTAGTGCACGAGGAGTAGCTGGTGCTACTAATAATACTACACGAAGTGTTACACGAGGAGCTACAAGTGAAGTTGGTGGTGCTACAAGTAGTACCGCCAGAGGAGTAACAAGTGAAGTAGGAGCAGTAGCAAAAGAAGCTGGTGCTACTGATAAATTAATATCAAGTATTGGTGATACTATTGGAAAAGTTGGAATGGGTTTATCAGCATATGCTACTGTATCTGCTGTTACAGATGATGCAGAGGGTAAATGGAGTGGTATGAGTGATAGTGGAAAATGGCATAACATTACTGGAATTCTTCAAGCACCATTAGATATTGCAGCTGCATTTGTTCCAATTCTTGAACCTCTTGCTATTATAGATACAGCTGTTTCTGGTGTTACTGGTGGTATAGCTGCATTTTCTGGTGATGAAGCAAGTGATAAAGCAGATGAAGCAAAAGAAAAAGCATTACAAAGAAACGGACACGCTACTATGTCTTTGGCGAGTATTGGAGCATTAGCTGGAAGTCAATCATCTGCAATGAAACAAGTTGGTACAACTGGAAATTTTTAATTTAAAATAATAATATATTATTAAGTAAATGATGAGTGTTACATTTATGATGTATGTATTTGATATTATACAAAATCCATATGATGAAAATGGTTGTTGTACTTCTTGTGGATATACTTGGTGTGAAACATTAAATGAATGTATTAGAGTTTGGGAAACATATTGTAAAAGTTTAGATAAAGGACATTAACTTTTTAAAATTTTATTTTTATAAATCTTTTATATATACTATTATAAAAGATGTCGAGTGATAGTTTTTGGGATGCGGACGACCTTATTCCAGTGGGACAGCGTAAAATTAGTTTAAAAGCAAATACTGGTGTAAATTATAGTCCAAGCCAGCGTATTGAAATTGATATTCCAGCAACACACGGATATATCTTACCGAATGAAACCGAACTTATTATGGATTGTGATATTAATCTACCAGCTGGTGTACCAAGATCCAGAGTGCAATTAGATACTACTATTGGAGGACAAGTTTTAATTAAAGATATTCGTATTTTTTCTGGTGGAGCTGGTGGTATATTACTCGAAGAAATTCAAGATTATAATGTTTTAACTAATGTTAAATATTCTTATGATACTGATAGAACTGAAAAAAATAAAAGAGCAATTAGAGAAGGTACTGGTATTTGGTCTTCTAAATCCAGATGCACTCGTGGATGCGAACAAAGTGATAGTTCTAATATTACTTCTAATGCTTGGTTAAAAAAAACTACTGGTAATGGTACTATTCAAACGGAATGGGACGAAGTAGCCAATACCGACCAAATAACTTGTAAGATGGCTCTACCCTTAAATACTGGTATTTTTTCGTCAAATAAGGTATTTCCAGTAGCACAAGTACAAGGTTTAAAAATTTCTATCCAGCTCGAAGGCGTTGCTATACCTTTTAGGCAGTTAGATAGTGTATTAAAAGACCGCCGACCATCAGCTAATGCTCTTGTATATGGTTTAGGTTCTGCAAGTCAAACGCCAACCAAAGTAGCAATTGGAGGAACTATTAATACATCTGGTTTACTTTTTACACAAGAAAATAATATGACTGGTTTAGAGAATTTCCCTTTTGTTGTTGGTGAACGAGTAAAATTTATTGATCTAAATACATTTGCAGCTAATGCATCACAAATTACAAAACAAGATATTACAACTAATTCTTGTGAAACTAATGGAACATTTAAAATTGGTAGTATTGAATATCTTGTTGGTGCTGGTGGTTATACTGCTCCAAATGGTTTAATTCAAGTAAGATTTGGTTCTGCTTCTGGTATATCTGCTTCTGTTGCTACAACTGAATTATCAGCTGCAACTGGTGGAGATGGAACAATTGGACGAATGGCTATGTATAGTGAAAGTGCTTTATCATATCCAAATTTTAAACCTTCATATCAATTATCTAATGTAGAATTAGTAATTACAGAAGTACAAATGCCAAAATCATATTCAAGTAAACTAATGAGTAAAATGAAATCTGGTGGTTCTATGAATTATGATTTTCTTTCATTTACTAATTATAAATATTCATTACAGAAAACTGATATTGTTGCTAATGTTCGACTACCTTTACAGAATAGCCGTGCACGAGCAATTTTGTCTGTACCAGTTTCAGCAGAAGTATATGATCCAGCCAGTATTATTGCTTGTAGTGGAACATATATTGTTAATTATAATCCAGATGCTGATAAAATTTTAAGGTCTAACCAGCACGGACTTGGTTCTATATGGGACAATCTGGAAAATTATCAGTACAACTATGACGGACGACTTCAACCATCGAGAGAAGTAAGGTGTAGTAAAATTAGTTCTAAAAAATCAATCGAACAGCAAGTTTTGATTGAAAATGAAAAAGCACTTTTAATGTCTGGTATTAATCCTAAATCCTTTGCTTCCTTCCAAAGTAATGCAGTAATTGGTAGGGCTCTGGCTCTTCGAGATGGATCATATGATTGCAGAGGAAAAGATTTTAATCTTATGTTGAATTATACCAAAGGTGGAGTAGAACAACCATTTGAAAATAAACTTTTACATAACTTTGTAGCACACATTCGTCGCATCAGTATGAAAGGAGATATGATACAACTAATAGTTTAAAAATAAATCTATATATATTATATATAAAATGTTTGATACTTTTATATTATATATATTTATATATATACTAAAAATATGGAGAACAACAGACAACTTTATAAACCATTTGTTAGTAAAGCTAAAAATAAAAAATATTCAGTTTATGTTAAAGGACAAAATGGAAAACCAAGAATAATACATTTTGGAGATAGTAGGTACGGACAATTTAAAGATAAAATAGGACATTATAAATCATTAGATCATAATGATCCAAAAAGAAAAAAGAGTTATTATGCAAGACACGGAAAAGCTACAAGTAAAGATACAGCTAAATATTGGTCGCATAAAATATTATGGTAATTTTTTAATTTTTTAAATTTTTTTTTATAATATTTATATATCTATAATTATAAATATGGAAAGAGGACAAGAACGTAATGCTAATTTTGAGGTAGTGCCAACCAACGTTTTAAGTAATGGAGCTATTTCCTATAAAAACGGAATTCCAGAAATTAAATTTCAAATTGGAGAACAAGATAGATATTTAATTGGAACATCTTTAAGAGTTGTTGGTAAATTTACTATTTTCTATGATAGTGCAAGAAATCTTCCAACTAATGCTTCTGTTGTACTGATGTCTAATAGATTAGGGGTATTATCTACATTCGAAGGGCTTCATATCCAATCTCAACGCACCAAGCAGTCGATAGAAAAAATAGATCATTACAACAGAATGCTTTCTTCATATACACCTTTTACAACAGATGTCAATGATGGTATTAATTTTATGAATAATCAAGCATTAGCACTACCAAATTTTGAAGCACAGCGACTTGGTGTAATTAATAATGTAGCTGGTTCTGGTACTAAAAATAATTTTGCTGTTGGTCTACAATCTGGACTACTTTCAAGTTTAGAACCTATACCACTTTCTTCTACTTGGGGTTGTGGTGGACTAGAAATTACCATTTCACTTTCACCGGATTCGAACGTTTTATTTACTAATGGTAGTGATAGTTCTGCTATTGGTGATGCTTTTTATGAATTTAGTGATGTAAAACTTATTGGTGAAACTATTATTCCAGCAGATACAATGTTAAATACATTAAGAAGCCAGAAATCAACTACTCTCGAATACAATTCAATTTCTACTTATTATAATACAATTAATTCTACTAATGGTGTTGTTTCATTAAATCTTGGTTTAAGTAAAGTCAATAGTATTTTTGGTAATATTATTCCTTCTGGACGACTTAATAACAGATCATTTGATGGTATGGAAACAAGCCCTTTTTTGAATGATGATGGTAGTGTTGCAAAAATAAAATCACTTGTATTTACTCGAAATGGTGAAAGATTTCCATTAGAATATAATATTTCTACATTAGCAAAAAATGATATTACACTTGGAGATAATAATACTGCAAGAATCGATACTGAAATTATTGAAAATGGTATTTCGGCTATTAGCCGTGCCTTTGGTATGTTAAAACATTCATTAATTACACCAGCTAATACTAATTTAGTTAGTGAAGTTGGAAATAATGGATATAAAACAAATGTAGATGGAGGACAAGCATATATTCTTGGAATTAATTATTCAGCTATAAGTAATGTTGGTGTTGATTTTAGTAATGCATTATTTGGTATTAATATGGAACTCCAACTTGAAACTGATAATCCTAATACCTTGTTCTTATTCGTACACTCGACGAATATCCTTGCTATTTCTGGTGGATCTGTTGCAATTGAAAATTAAATAATCTTTTTTAAAAAATAAAATTTTTTTTATAATATTTATATATCTATAATTATAAATATGGAAAGTCAATCAGTATCTTATGGAGATGAAAATATGAAAACAAGTGGAGAAACTTCTGGATCTCAACCAGACGCATTCGATGTTGGAGAAATCCAAACTAACCAAGTACAAGATGTCGATACTGATATTCTTGAACCAGTTGTTTTTACACAAGATTTTATTAGATTTGAATTAGAAAATAAAGGGTTTTTAAATCCAGATAGTAAGATTACATTTAGTGTATCAGCAACTGGTTCTGCAAGTGATTGTTTTTATCCAATTAATTTAGGTGTAAATTCTTTAATCCGTTCTTGCCGTCTTACTTGCGGTGGAAAAACTATACAAGAAATTGAAGATTGGAATTATTATTTTGCTTACAAATCTATGTTTGTTGAAAGTGAAGATAATAAAAACAGAGAACAATATTTAACATCAAGAATGATCTCGCACGATTTTGAATATAATAGTACTATTGCACCAGATGGAACTTATAATGCTAATGATACAGAAGCTGATGCTTATGGTATTGATAATGGTGTTGAAATGAAAATGGCTACATCTTCGAAAGAATTACACCAATGGTCTTATATGTCTAATGAACCAGTTTTTCAAATCGCTGTTGGGGATTTATTTCCTTACCTCCGCTCCAAAGATTTACCGCTATATGCTCTTGAAGAACGAGTACAAATTGAACTTACTTTAAGTTCTGCAACTTCTGGAATTCGTGGTTGTAATTCAAGTGGTTCAACTATTGCTACAAAAAATAATCTTGTATTTAATATTAATCGTGATGATGTAAGATTAATTGCTGATTATATGTATCTACCGCAAGAACAAATGGAATCATTAAGATCTACAATGGCTAATGTTACTACTAATTATGTTGATTATCGATTATCTAAAATGAGTGTTACAAATACTACTGCTAAAAATTTAATCCGTAATATTGGTGGAGCTGGTAAAGTAGTTACTAAAATTTTTACTGGACTTTCTATGACTGATGACGGAGAAGTACTTGGTAATTCTAATTTAGTGAATCTCTTTACCGCTGATAGTACTGATTATAATACTGGTACTGGAATATCTGGATCATTAACTGCAAATGTTAAATTTAATGGTAATTTCTTATATCCAATTGATGTAGAGAATTCAGCACATCATTATTACAACGTGCAGAGAGCAGAAGGAGTAGCTCCAAAAGTATCAAGAGGGGAGTATGATTATTGTCAAGCATTTGGTGTAACTGATAGAAAACTTGTAGGACATAGACAAGATGCTAATCTTAATGGTCTTTTCTTTTACCAAGCATATAGTATGAATAGGAATGAAAGGGTTAATAGTCGTGGTATTGAATTATACCATAATTATCAAAATATGTTGGCTGGTTCTTATATTCTTCGAACTTGGTTAGAAACTGGAAAACAAGTCATTTATGCTAATGGAATTTGTCAAGTAAGAGATGTCTAATTAAATAATACCTTTTTAAAATCAATTTTAATATTATTTATATAATATATATATAAATAGAATGTCTGGTAATGATGGATATGTTAAACAGATAATCCTTGAAGCTAATAGGTTACAATCAACTGAATTTTTAGGTGGAAATGAAACACAAACAGCAATGTGGAATAATGAAGTTGGTGCTGGTGGTATTAAAGTTGATATAGGTGATGAAATAGAAGTACATAGTGCATTTGTTTCTGCTGTTGGTAATGGAGCTGAAAGTATTGAATTATCTGGTGAAAGTAATAATAATTTTAAAAAAACTATAAAATATTCAGTTTTAAGTAAATATAATTCCAGTCAAAATTTAAGTCAACGATTAGTAGGAGAAAATATATATCCTTATCAAGCTGAATATGTGCAGATATTAGAAAAAGAAGAAGAAGTAATACAAAAAGATAATGAAGTTGATATGGTTATAAGTTTTTATAAAACAAATAATGGAGAAAATCATATTATGTTGCCGAGAAGATGGGATAGTAGTTATAGTACACAAAATGTAGTTGTTGATAAAAGTGGAAGCAGAGTATGGGCTGCAAGTAATATTGAAAGTTTACCAAATGGTAGATTTTGGTTGTCTACAACCTCTAATAATAATGGATCTTGTGTTAATATAAGATATGAAAGTAGAGTTGATGATGATTGGTTTGTATATAATCCAACATATGAAGCTGGTGGAGTTGCAACGATGCCAGATTTTGTAAGACCAACATTAGATAATAATAGATATAAAATATTTTATCGAAAAGATACATTTTATAATACTTCATTTAGTGCAAGTTGTCTTAATCCAATAACAAAAGAAATTTTTAATAGTTCATATTTAAGTCCATATGAAGAAAAACAAGGTGATACATATCCATATTCAATGATTGATCCAATAGCAATACCACATTTTAAACCATTTACACAAAAAATAACATTATCAGCTCCAAAAGGTTATAATAGTCCAGATGATGTAAGTGGTAATATAACTCAACAATTAAATAATTTACAACCAGAAATTAATATAAATACTTCATTACAATTATCTGCTGGTACAAGTGGTTCAGCAATAGAACAAACATTATCAATTATTAGAGATAGTGCAACATTTAAAAGTTTTTATTGTGGCGGACAATTTCAATGGCAAAGATCAGCATATGGAGATCATACCAGTAATTTAAAAGCAGATTGGAATGGTTCAGCATCGATGGATTGGTTTAATAATCATCAATTTATTGGAATTAAAAGACCAGAAATTTATGAAAAAGGACAACAATTAGCTGGTACTGATACTAATGGTAAAGTATTTTATAATGGTAGTTTTAGTTTTAATGGTGTACCAATTCCTTTTTCTTATGGTAAAGCAGATGCAGCCGTAGGTATTGAAGAGTTTTGTACTGGATTTTTATGGAATGCTTCTAATTTAGATAGTATGAATGAATTATTTAAAGCACAATCATTATATCCAGAATTATTTAATTATCCATTATTAAGAAATAATAATATAGTAAATGGTTCAAAAGCACAAATTAATATAAATAATGCAAGGTTCTTACATATCAACGCCAGTCATTATGGTAATGCTTCAACACCAGAAAATATATCATTAGGTAGTGATTTATATAGTGCTTCTGGTTCATATTTTGGATTAGCAAATTTTGATAGAACAAGTATGCCGTTATGGTTTGGATATAATAGTGATAGGGTAGATATTAATGAAGGCGGAGAAGACGGACAAGCAGAATTTAATATATTAAGATATGGATTTGCTTTTGCAAAAGATTTTGGTGATGGTAATGGATCATATATATGTGTTAATACAAATGCTAATGAATATGGTTTTGGTTTACAAAATAGATTATTTCGAACAACTGAAAATGCTGATCCAGATGCAGCTGTAAATTGTAGTTTAGAAGCTGGTACAAGGGTTGGTTTTGATAATCACGCTCTTGGTTATGGTAATAAATGTATGTCTATGTATGTAGGTTTAAGAGATACATATGGAACTGGTGGAGCAAACAATATTGATGCAGAATTATATAGACCAGCATTACAAGATAATAGTGGAGTAGAACATTTAGTTTATCCATATTATACAAGTATATATTTAGGTGCTAATAATCCATTATTTAATTTTGATACAATACAAAATAGATTTTATTTTAGTCAATTACATACACCAGAATATATTGGTAATTATTGGAAAAATGGTATTGATGCTGATTTTCAATTAACTTCAAATCCAGACGAACAAGTATACAAAATAAATAAAATATTAAATGCTTTTAATTTTTGCCCAGATTGTACTCCTTATAAAGAAAATTTAACAATTACTTCAACCAATTCTGCTTCTGGTATTTCAGCTGCATTTATGGATACTATATTAAAACAAAAAAATCAAAATATAACACCATATGCTATATATGATAGTCAATGTGGAATATCATTAGAACAAACAAGTATTGAAGATAAAGGTTTTAGAACTTCATTACTTGGTATATTAGGATTTACAAAAGAACAATTTAATTTAAATTTAAGTAGTAGTGGTGTAGTTAATAGTCAAACCAGAACATTAAATAATAAACCAATTAGAGCTGTATCATTAACTACTAATGCTGATATAGTTGCAAGTGATCCAACAAAATATGGTGCTAATCCTTATGGAGCTTTATCAATGGGTCTTATGCCTCCAACTCCATTTATTCAAAAGTTTGGAGAAAATGTAGTTGCTTATGCTCCAATAGTTCAAGCTTGTGATAGTAGTAGAATAGTAGCTTCTAATTTACCTCGAAAAATGATTAAACCATTTTATACAATAAGAAGTAATATTATAGGTGAAGGTGGATATTATGGAGCACATCAATCAGCTAATCCAAGTCCAGTTGTAAGTATAGTTAATAAAATGGGTACTGGTGGTGGAGATTATTATTTTCAAGAAAATAGTAACATTAAATTTACTGCAACTAAACCATATACAATTCAAAATATTAAAACATCAGTACACGATCCAGATGGTAAATTAGCAAATGATATTACAGATGATAGTGCTGTTATTTATCGAATTAATAAAAATATAAATGCTAATATGAATTTAATAGAAGATTTAATGCAACAAAGTAAAAAGAAATAAAATATATTATAATATTTAGAGCGATGTCAATTTTTCAACCATTTATAGATTTTTGTAATATTTATAATAATTATTATAAATTAGAAAAAGAAAACAATGATTTAAAATATAAATTAGAAGGAACAAAATTAGCAAAAGATGAGATATATAAAAAATATCAATTATTAATTATCGCTAAAAATAAAAAATAAAAAGAAATAAAATATATTATAATATAAATGCCTTTTAAAGTTGTAAAAATAAATGATAATGAATTTAAACTATATAATCTTGAAAAGAAAGTATATGTTAAAAGAAAATTTAAAACAAGAAAATCAGCAAATAATATGAAAAAAACTTATATGAATTATTCTTATGGTAAAAAGAAATAATAATAATATATATATTATAAATGGTTAAAGTATTAGAATTATTTAGTGGTACTGGTTCAGTTGGTAAAGTATGTAAAAAATTAAATTATGAAGTAGTAAGTGTAGATATGATATTACCAGCAGATCATCAAGTAGACATTATGGAATTTAATTATAAACAATATGATAAAAATGAATTTGATATAATATGGGGATCACCGCCTTGCACTAATTATTCTAAACTTCAAGATTGTTGGCTTGGTAGAATGAGAAAAGGAGAAATATATACAAAAGAAATACAAGAAAAAGAAATGAATGAAGATGATAAATTAGTTTTAAAAACATTAGAAATAATAGATTATTTCGATTGTAAATATTGGTTTATGGAAAATCCAGCATCATCTAAAATGAAAGATAGACCATTTTTAAAAGATAAACCTTTTTATTTGGTTGATTATTGTATGTATAGTGATTGGGGTTATAGAAAGAGAACTCGAATATGGACTAATAAAAAAGATTTTGTACCAAAATTGTGTGATGGCAAGGGTACTTGTGGTAATATGATTACTATCGCAACTGATGGAGAAATTCATAGTGGTTATAAAACACCAATAAAAGCAGAAACAAGAACACTGCATACTAATTGTATTGGTGATGGTAATAAAAATAAAGCAGTAAAAAAAGCACAACATTCGAAAATTTTAGGAAATGGATATGAGATGATAGATGGTAAAAAGGTATTATGTAATACAAAAGAATTACGAAAATTACATAAAACTAATCTTGGAAACACAGAAAGATTACAAAAAACAAAAAGTAAAGGTACAAGTCAAAAGGATAGATACAGAATACCAGAAGATTTAATATTTAATTTATTTTTAAATATTGTGGATAATAAAGAAAAATAAAATATATATATATAATATAAAATGGATAATGAAATATTAGAAGAAGTTTTAAGTGTACTTGCAAAAAATGGAAGACCAGATTTAATACAAGCTGTAAGAATATTGTATAAAGATTTTTTAAAAATAACAGAAGAAGATCCAGAATATGATATTGAAGATGAACCAGAAAATAAAAGAGTATTTACAAATCACGAACATTATGAATATCACGAAGGTTCAGCAGAAGAGGAGGAACATTATGGATATGCAGTAGATGATGACGGACATTATAGTTTAATTTAAATTTAGTCAAGGATAGATGTATATATTTTACTTGATTTGAAATTTATATTTATTTTCAAGATAAGTTAAAAACATCTTTTTATCCTCGACTGCTTTTTATATTTATCTGCAATTAATATTAAATCATCTTCTTCATATATTTTTAATTTAATTAAACTAAAAATACAACATACCATTATTTGTCTATCATAATAATATAAATTTTTGTTATTCTTTTTAGCTTTCATATATACATTCAATGCATAAATACTTTGTTGAATAATATCTTTAACATTTTTATTAGATTTTAAAGAATCTACTATATAATTATTAGCTTGTTCGATATAACCTTGATAAGTACAATTATCATCATCATATGGAACTCCACCAAGTAAAGTATCTTTCCAAAATAGAACAATAGAACCTTTCGAACTCTCTTGAATTGATTTATAATGCATAATTTAATATATAATATAAGATTTATCTTTAAATCTTTATAAATGCTCCAAAATACAGCTATTTAGCACTTAAAGAACTTGAATAATTACCATTTAAAGCATAAATTAATTAATTTATTCTCCTTTTTAGCACTTAAAGAGATTTATAACACTTAAAGAACTTAATATATGCTATTTTTAAGTAATATATTGACTAAATCATTAATAATGCGTTTTTTATTTATATTTTTAATATAAGTATAAGTATAAATGAATAATATTAAACTACAAGATTTAAAATTTGGTTTTAATAATGAAAAAATAATTCTGCAACTATTACAATCTATCGATAAATTTAAAGATATTAAAAAAACAGAGAATCAATATGATACTTTTGATTTTTATAATGATAATGTTTATATTGAATTAAAAAGTAGAAGAATACATTACGGACAATATCCAGATATTATGATTAGTAAAAATAAAATTGATAAAGGATTAGAACATACAAAGAATGGTAAAGAAGTTTTTATATTATGGAAATGTTTGAATGGTACATTTGGCTGGAAAGTAAATGAAGAAGAGTTTAGTCAATTAAGAGTTGGTAGTGGCGGAACTACAAGAAGAGGTTGTGATGAAACAGCTGATTGTTATTTTGTAAAGAATGATTTAATTAAACCTTTTGCTGATTTGTTAATTGTTTAAAATTAAAATCTTATATAATATAAATGGATTTTATAAGTGATAAATTAATAGTTCAATATGTTGCAGAAAATGGAGGACTATGTAACACTCGTCATCATCAATCAAAAGAAGAAGATTTTAAAAGAATTTTAGATACAGATAAAACTATTATGATTTGTATTACTGGTACAGAACAATTATTAGTTTTCTTTTTTAATACAATTTATCCAAATATAAAAAAGAATTGTATTTTAATTACAATTGAAAATGATGTATTATTTGAAAGAGATAATTGGATAGATAATAACAAAATATTAAAATGGATATGTTGGAATAAACCAAGTAATAATACTAAATATATTTCATTACCAATTGGTATTAATCATTATAGAAATGAAAAAAGTTTAACATCAGTATTAAATGATTATATTCCTTTTGAAAAAAATAAAAAAGAAAAGTATTTACTATGTAATTGGAATAATGCAACTAATAAAGAATTAAGAGAACCATTAATGGAGCTTTGTAAAACTTTATCTTTTTGTGATTGTACTGAATATAAATTTGCTGAAAATAAAAAAACTATGAAAAGTAATGTTGAAGGTGAAATTACTTATGATATTACTGATCCAGAATTTTATGTTAATTTATCAAAATATAAAATGGTATTAAGTCCATTAGGTACTGGTTTTGATTGTCATAGAACTTGGGAAGCTTTATATCTTGGAGTAGTTCCAATTGTTTTTAATCCTTGCACTATTAATGAAATGTTTACTGATTTACCAGTTATTTTTATTAATAATATTAATACTGAATTTAATAAAAAATGGTTAGATAAAAAATATAAAAAAATAAAATATAAATATAAAGATTGGTTGAAAGATCCTTTATCATTAAAAAAATTAAATGGTAGTTGGTGGTTGAATAAACATTTAAATCTACAAAAGATTAAGTATATTAATTATGCAGATCATAATTATCATAACGAACAAAAAATAAATTCATTATTTGCTCGAAAATATTGTACTGATATGATTACTGAATATAGTCCATTTAATATTGATAAAGATTTTAAAAATATACATAGTAATTGTTTAACCATTAAAAAAGGTGGTGGCTTATGGTTATGGAAACCTTATATTATTCTAAAAGAATTAAAAGAATTAGATGATAATGATATACTGATGTATATTGATAGTGGAGCAAAGGTTGTAAAAGATATTCAACCTTTAATCGAATATATGAATACTAATAATTTAAATATGTATTCTGGTGAAATGATAAATCAAGTTGAAATTAAATGGAGTAAAAAAGAATTATTGCACGAATTAGATATGGATAAAAATATACATCTACTTACACCGCAAAGAATTGGTGGTTTTCATATTATAAGAAAAAATGAATTTACTTTAAAATTTTATCAAGATTATTTAGATACTTGTAAACAATTTAATTTAATTAATGATACTATTAGTAATGAAGAACATATTGATTTTATGGAACATAGACACGACCAATCTATATTTAGTTTATTATGTAAAAAATATGATGTACCAGCTTGGATAGATATAAGTCATTTTCAATATGAAGGTAATAGACCAAATGTATGTGGTGAAGAACTTGGTATATTTATACACGGAAAAACATATAAACATCAAGAACATTTGGTTAAGGAGTATCTGGCGGTATAATAATTTCTGGTTCTGGTTCTGGTTCTAATTCTTTACTTGTTCTATCTATTGGTTTATTTTTATCTTTATCTTTATCTTTTTTCTTTTTTTTAGAATTTTCATATTGTTCTTTTAATCCTTCTAATTCTTCTTCATTAGGTGGTCGCCTCTCGCACTGGAATATATAGCATAAATTCATCTTGCATAAACATTTACTCTGCCACAATACCAACAACAGCGAACTTATAGCTGATAAAATAAGTACAAAAGCACCAGCTACTTGATCTACTGAATAATTTTGTAATTTTCCTTCTTCTGTTGAACTACTCATTTTGTTTATTATATAATAATATATTATAATATAATATAAATATGAAATTAGCAATATTAATACCTTCGACTACTAATAATAGAAATTGGAATTCATTAACTGAAAGTTATATATTAAAATCTATTCAATCTTTAAAGGATACTCGTGATGAAAATATTGATTATAAGTTTTATATTATGTATGATAATACTGATACTATATGGTGTAAAAAAACAGAAAGAGAAATTATTACCAATGCTACAAATGATTGGGCTGATATACAATTTATAAAAAATAAAAATATTGAAAAGGGTTGGTTGTCTAAAATGTGGAATAAACTTTATGATATTGCAATGGAACAAAAATATGATTATTTTTGGATGTGTGGTGATGATATTATTTATGATAAAAAAGGTTGGATTACTGATATGATTGTAAATTTAAAAAAGAATAATGATATTGGTATAGCTGGTTGTTTTAATGGTAATAATAGAATACTAACACAATTTATGGTTTCAAGAAAACACCACCAAATATTTGGTTGGTATTTTAATCCATTAATTAAGAATTGGTTTTTAGACGACCATCTTTGTATGTTATATGATAAGTACACTTATATTAGTAAAGATTATTCTGCATTAAATGTTGGTGGTGAACCAAGATATAATATTAATATGTGTCAAGAATTTTGTAAGAAATTAGTACAAAGAGATAAGAAAATTTTAAATGATTATTTATTAGATCAAGAATATATTTTAGTCAAGGATAGATAGTTGTTTTTTGTTTATCTTGAAAATAATATATAATTTCAAAGTAAGCTAAAAACTGCATTCTATCCTTGACTAAAAAAGCGTTTTCAAAAAATAAAATATATCTTATATATATATATAAAATGGAAGAATTACCTCGAATCAGTATTTTGACCCCTACATATAATAGAAACAAATTTTTAAAACTTATGGTTTTTAATCTTATGAACCAAGCATATGATAAAACAAAGTTAGAGTGGTGCATATATGATGATGGAACTGATCCAATGATAATGAATAATGAAGAACATATAAAATTATCTAATATGATAAAACCAATTACTCTTAATTATTATTATAATAAAGAAAAAAAAACAATTGGAGAAAAAAGAAATTATTTAGTTAAAAAATTAGCATCGAATAAATATTGTGCTAATATGGATACTGATGATTTATTTGTACCAGAATGGTTGACTTATATGATTAAAACTTTAATTGATAATAATAAAAAATTTGCTGGTAGTCCTCAAATGTTATTTTACTTTGTTAAACAAAAACAATATAGTTTTATTAATTGTCCTTCTAAAAGACAGATACACGAATGTGGTAGTGTTTACACTAAAAAATATTTCTTATCTATGGGTGGTTATACTAAAAGTAGTCAAGGAGAAGGGGCTAAAATGATTGATTTTAATGATAAAAATGTTATTGAAACTGAAATACAATATATGCTTGTATGTTTATGCCATGATGATAATACTTGTAAAAAGGATATGTTCTTAAAAAATAAAATTGAAGATATTGGATTGCACGAAGATGTATTAGATGTTATTCATTCAATATTTTAAATCTTGATTTCTACTTAAAAATAAAATAAGTATATTATAAAAGAACAAATGGATAGATCAAAAATGGATACAGAACTTATTAAAGAACTCGATGAATACCTTGAAATGAAAGGCCACGACAAGGACGAGAACCTCGACCTCACAGACGACTGGGGGGAAACATATACAGCTTTATTTTTTAAAGAAAAATATGAAAAAGCAATAGAATTACAAGAACTTATTGATAATATTAAATGTATCTCTCATTTTCCAGATGCAATGAAAGAATTAAAAGATGTAGTTAATGATTATATTTAATAAAATAAATTTCTAAACTATAAATAAATGAGTATATATGTAAAAAAAGATAATAAAGGTAAAAAAAAACATGATACTCCAACAGATCCAAGAATTTGTAATTTCTTATATAAAATCATTAATGAAAATTATGAACCAAAAACAATCCTTGATCCTTGTGCTGGCGATGGCAGATTAACAGAACAATTCGATTGTAATATAATTAATTATGAAATTAAAGAAGGTACAGATTTTTTAACTGAAACAGAACATATTGATTGTGATTTTGTAATTATGAACCCTCCATTTAATTTAGGTGGTACTGGTAGAAAATTATCAGTAGAAGTATTTATGGATCAAGTATTAAATTTAGTTGATAATACAATACCAATGATAATGATTACACCAATGGGTTTTAGATTAAATCAACGAATTAATTCGAAACGCTGGAAAAAAGTCCGTGATGCATATCCACCAATTACCAGTATTATATCATTACCAATTGATATATTCGAAAATACTTTATTTCATTGTGAAATATTATGTTTTAATTGTGATAAATTAAAACCACATTATTTTTTAGATATTTAATATATATACTTAAAAATAAAATCTTATATTATATTAAAAGATATGGAAAATCTAAAATTAAAAATCACTAATATGAAAACAAAAAATGGTAGAAGTGAAAGTTCTATAAACGCTTATGTAAGGAATATTGATAAATTATCCAGAATGTTAGAAGCAGAAGTAGATGATGAATTAAGTTTTTTATCTAATTTTAATGGAATAAAAGAGAAATTAAGTATTCTACATTTTACTACACAGAGAAATTATTATAATGCAATTATTGTTGCATTACAAGCTATTGAAGGTAATGAAAAATTAATTGGAGAATATCAAGAAATTAGAAATCAGCTTAATAAACAATATGAAGATGAAAATGCTACAAGCGTGATTTCTGCGAAACAGAAAGATGCATTTGTTGAAATGTCTACTATCGAAGATATGTTAAGTAAAATGAAAAAAGAATTAATGGCTGATGGTCTTACTACTAAAACTGAAATGACTAAAAAACAAAGGAATTTATTCCAAATGTATGTAATGATTTCTGTCTTAACTAAATATCCAATGAGGAATGATTTAGGTGATGGTACAAGTGCTATTAATAAAAAAGAATATAATGCATTAACTGATGCTGATAAAAAAGATAATAATTATTTAGTTATTGGTAAAAATACTTTATTCTTCTGTCTTAACGATTATAAAACAAAAAAGAAATATTTAGAGAAATGTATTAATGTTGAAGATCCAGCTTTAAAGAGATTGTTAAGACAATATGTACGATTTAATGGTTATGGAGTTTTATTTAAGAATTCATTAGGTGAACCAATGAACCGAAACCAAATAACAAAAGCATTAACAAATACCTTTGAAAATAGAATTGGAAAAAAAATTAGCACCACAATGCTACGCAAGATTTATTTGAGTTCTAAATATGGTAAGTGTTTAGAAGATATGAAAAAAGATGCATATGTTATGGGGCACGATATTCAAGTAGCACAGAGTGTATACATTAAACAAAATGAAGCATCAGTTGATCCAGTTAAAATGGATTAAGTAAAAGTAATATAAAATTTACCATAATTAACTTGATATTTATTAATATTTTTAATTCTATCTTCTTCTTTTTTTTGTAAAGTCATTTTTGTTTTATTAGACATTTTTATTTCTACAAAATAATAAGGTTCAAGTAATTTTATTGCTCTTCTGCAAGTTGGTATATCTCCATAATAAGATATATTATTAGCTATAATTTTTAAATCATCTAATGATTCGAAATAGGTACATAATATATTACCATTACTTTTACAATATTTAATTATTTCTTTGCTGTTTTTAATAATATTATCTTTTTCTTTAATTGGTATTTTATTTATATTTGGATTTTTTAAATATATTAATAAATCTTTTTTACATTCGATGAAATAAATATTATCTTCATATTGATAATCTTCATTTCTTTCTAATTCAGTTTCAAGTACAAAAATTAAATCTTTTTTATTGTAATCTGTTGCATCTGGTAGATCAATATTAAATGTATGAATAATATTAATTAAATCTTTTTTTGAATGTGTCTTATCAATCATAGTTATAATATACCATTATATATTTATTTTACATATAATCCTTATTCTATTTCATAGAAAAAAATAAGATTTGTATTTAAAGATAATTCAAGATTTATATTTATAATGGATAAAGTCAAAAATAAAAATGTTGTAAATAATATATCAATGCAGATTAAAGATTTTTCCAGAGAAAGTAGTTTTCGAGCTAAAATTAAAGAAAGGAATATTGAACCAGCTACTTTAAAAAATATATGTAATTTAAAAGATATTAAGAGTTGTTTATTTGAATGGACTGATTTTAAAAGTAAAGTTAAACCATATTATGATATTGATTTAAAATTAAATTTTAAACCAGTAGATAAGTATATAGATAATAAAAAAAAATATTATTTAGATATATTGCAAAAATTATATCCAGAAGGCAATATAGCTATTAGCCACTCGCACGGAGATAAAGAAGGTAAATATGCAGTATCGTTTCATTATGTAATTAATAATTATGAATGTACTATTCCAGAATTAAAAGATTTTAATAAAGATAATGAATTATATAAAATTGAAGGTATTGATAAAGCGGTTTATCGAGATGGTGGTAATATGCGTTGTATTAATAGTTATAAACCAAATGATAATAGACAAAAAAAAATGAATAATGTTGATGATAATATATATGATTATTTTATACAAAGTAATGAAATTACTAATTCGAAACAATTACCAATACAAAAAAAAGAACCAGTTATTACTCCACCAGATAGTCCAAAAGCAGTAAAAGAAAAAGAAGAAGTAGAAGAAGAAGAAGATGATTTTGAATTTGAAGTTATAGAACAACCAATAAATAAATTACCAACATTCGAAGAAGTAAAAAATACATTAATGAAAATTGAAGATAGAGTATATGAATATAATGAATGGTTAGAAGTAGGTTTAGCTTTTCATAATATATGCAGTAAATTAAATAAAGTAAATAAAGGTTTACATATTTTCCAATTTTGGTCGAGTAAATGCGATAAACATAAAGAAGAAGATATTAAATACCATTGGAACTACTGGACTAAAAATAATTTTGAAGGTGAAAAATTAGGTTATGGTTCATTGGTTATGTGGGCTAATGAATGTGAAATGGATAGATTAAATCCTTTTAAAAAAATATACTTTAAAAAATTAAAAAAAGTAAATGGAGAATGGGTTGGAAAACCAAATATGGAAGGTATGTTACATCATCTTAATCGTGAATTAATATTTTGTAAAGAAACTGGTGATTATATTATATTATGTAAAAATGAAAAAAATGAAGAAAGTTGGTTTTTAAAAGGTGCAAGTAAAATTAGAGATCATTTTAGTAAATATAAATTCTTAAATGAAAAGTTCGATAAAACCATTGAACCATATATGAAATGGAAAGATTGGGATAAAAGAAAAGAAGTAATGAAGATTGGTTTTGATCCAAGTGAAAAACCAAACAAAGATATTTTTAATTTATGGAATGGATTTGCTATTAGTAAAGAAGAAGCTAATAAATGGGAAGATGAATTAGCAGATCCAATATTGCATCATATTAAATATTGTTGGTGTAATGGTAATGAAAAATCTTATAATTATATTATGAATTATTTAAGTCATATTATTCAAAAACCACATATTAAAACAGCTGTACTATTAGCATTAAAATCAAAACAAGGTGGAGGTAAAGGTGTTATTATTAATCTATTACAAGAAATTATAGGTGAAAGACATTTTGCAGTATGTAGTAATACAGAACATTTATATGGAAACTTTAACGGACAATTAGAAGGTAAAGTATTAATTAATTTAGATGAAGCATTATGGGGAGGAGATAAAAAGAATGAAGGAATTATTAAAAATAAAATTACTGAAAAAAGTCAGTATATCAATAAAAAAAATAAAGAGGGATATATGGTAGATGATTATGCTAATTATATTATTACTACTAATAATGATTGGTTTGCTGGTTGTACGGAAGATGATAGAAGACATTATTGTTTAGCATTAAATAATCAATTTGCTGGTAGATCAACAGCTGAAAAAGATGCTTATTTTAAAAAGATATATCAAGCACCAGCAGAAGCATTTGCTAAAATATTATACAATCGAGATATTAGTGAATTTAATCCAAGAATATTTGAAAAGACAGATTTATTACAAGAACAAGTTGAAAGAAATTGGAATAGTGTAAAGGAATGGTTTCATTCAGTTATGATGCAAGGTGGTTTTAATATCGATACTTGTAGTTGTGATTGGGGTGATTTAACTTATGTAGGTAAAGATGGAGATTATGTAGACATAGGTAAAAAAGTAAAAGGTAAAAAATCTGGTGAATTAATTACAATAAGAAAAGATTGTTTTTATAAATTTTATGAAAGTTGGAAATGTGATAAAAGAAAATTTAGTGATAATACTTTTTTTAGAGATATAAGACAAAATTGTTTAGATGATTTATATAGAGAAATTAGACCACTTGTTAAAGGTGGAGGTACAAGACCAACATACATAGTATTACCACCATTAGAAGAATGCAGAGCTAAATGGAATGATAAACAAGAATATGTATATGATTATGGTCTTGATGAAGAGTTTGAAGAAATGGAAGAGGAATGTATGTTAAGTAATAGTGATGATGATGATTAATATTTTTTCTTTTTAATTTTTTCTTTTTTAGTACCACCAAATACATCTACTTCTTTTACTTTTTTATCATCTTTAATTAACTTTCTATATTCTGCACCATTTAATCCTTGTCTGTATGATTTATGGTTATGGTTACATATCATAGGTTTTTTTAAATTTGTTTTTTTTTTCATATTTATATTAAGATATATAAAATAATAATTTTATTTTTTATTTTTTTATAAATAGATATTATAAATGAGTTTAGTAATCACCAGCAGTAACCAACCAGATTTATATGAAACGATTGAAGATAATAGTGCAGAGAAACCATATGCTTATAGAAATCACTTTACACAACCAATTCGAGTAAAACCTTTTAGTGAAATAGCATTACAAAGTTTAAAAGTGAATAGGCAACCAGCTATTCAAGTTGCTGAAAATGATTTATTTGCGTTCTTTTTTGGTGATACATTAAAATTTCTTGATAAAGAATTATCAGCTACTACCAATTTTCCAATACTAATTCCAATGTCGGCACATAAAAATATTAATCTAAATAGTAGTTCGTCGCCAGAATTATCTTCATTAGATCCTTTAAGCATTACGCAATTTGCTGAACGAATGCAACATATGTTAAATTTTTATGTAGGGCATCCAGAATTAAGAGGTCAATTTGTTGTTGATGTTAAACAAGATGCAGCAAGTGGCTTACCTCTTGGTTTTGAAATTACAACAAAACAAATTGGTAATGCCAGTAATGTATTTAATAATCCAGTACAATTTTATGCAGTTAATGAAGCCACTTATCTGCTTAATGGTAATGGTTCTTATGTTAATGTTGGAGGTAGTTTTACATTAGAAAAGAAAGTTTTAGGTGGAATTGGTACTGGTAGATTTATTGCTGATAAACCAATAGCATTAGCAGAAGGTGTTTTTAGGTTTAGTGTTAGTAATTGTAGTTCAGTATGGTCTGTTGGTTTATCTCGACCTTTAAGAGCTTATGGTTATTTAAACCAGATAGGACAAGTTAATTTATTTAGTGATAATACTATTGATCCTCGTTATTTTAATCCAGAAAGTAGTGAAGTAGGACAAGAATTTGATGGTGTTGGTTCGTTCAGTGATTTTTCAATTCGAAGAACACCAGATAAAAAAATATATATCGAACACTCTGTACCAATTATTCAAGATGGAATAATGCAAGAACAAGGTATGGAAAGTATTGATTATTGGACTTATACCAGCGGTATATCAGCTCCATTAGATCTTGCTGGTTCAGCATCTAATATAGATACATTTGAAATTAGAGTACAAAATGAAGACGTTCAAATATGGGCGATTGATAGTGTTAAATCAGCTAATAATTTTGAAATTATTAGTAGACATAATATTTCTGCATCTGGTGGAAATTGTGTAAAACCATTAAATCAAAATTGTTGGGATTTACACGCAAAAATTGAAATTGCTGAACCAAACCAGAAAATAGAAGTTAATCAATATAGTGGTAGATCCTATGGAGGTGATGGAATAACTAATGAAATTGGATATTGGAATACTTCTTGGTGGGGTATGTGTAATTCCTTTTTTAGTGATTTAATATATGGTCTTGCTGGTAGGCGGTGGACTTATGAATTAGATTTTCGAGGTAATCAAATTCCAAATGCTTCTGGTAATGATAATATTTTAGGTAATGGTATTAATTTTGCAAGTCATCAAATTAGAAAAATGAATGCTGATGTTGTTGGTGGTGGTGGTGTTAATTCAGCTCCAACATTTATTGTAGGAAGAGATGATTTATATTTACCAAATGTATTAGATAGTTTCCAGCCAAATATGTCAAGGAGAATGGGTTTTGATGGTATAGTAAGAATTAATAGTTCTAATGTTTTAGCATCTGGTAGTAATAATTTAATTAAAATTAAATCTTGCCAGAAACCAAAATTATCTGGTCTTGCTTCTTACTTTGTTAGATTGAGCCAATTAGGACATACTACATATAATGGTGCTAAACAAAGTGAAAGTAAAATTATAGGTACTATACCATCATTCGATAATCGTGGTGCTGATACTGGTGCATTATATTTCGAACCAAGTGAACGAGTATATATAGATTTAAATAATCCACAACAAATAAATTTAAATGAATTAAATGTTGATATTGTAGATAAGAACGAACAATTTGCTACTGGATTATCTGGAAATACAATTGCTATGTTTCATATACGAGAAAAAAAAAAGCATAAATAATTTTAATATATAACTTTAATTATAAATATGGTGTATAAAACTGGTAAATTAAAAGGTCAATTAACGACTGCTGAAATTAGAAAACTGGTTAGAGAACATAATAAATTAGTATCTATTAAAATACCAGCTAAATCTACAAGAGAACAAATAATTAAATTAATTAATGATAAAGGATATGAAGTAGATCATAATAATGAAAGATTAAAACCTTTATCTGCAAATATTAAAGGAAAAGTAATTACAAGAAAAGCAGATATTAAATTAGCAGATGTACCAAAACCAAAAAAAAGAAAATTTAAAATAGATAAATCTAAACAACCAAAACAAACACCTTCTAAAATTAATATTAAAATAAAACCAGCATCAAATACTAAAAAGATTGTACCAAAAGGTAGTCATCGAATGCCAGATGGTTCTATAATGAAAAATAGTGATATGAAAAAAGAAAATGAAACGAGACAAGGAGATAAAGTAGTGAAACCAGCACCACCAAAAATACCAGCAAGGAATAAAAAGAACCCTCCACCTCCTCCACCAAGAGATGCATTTTTATTATTAAAAGATAAAAAGAAAGGACAAAAGATTAAACAACCAGTTAAATCTTCAATTAAAGAACAATTAGTAAAAAAAGATAAAAAGAAATTTAAAACAGATATACAAACAAGAAAACAAAACCAAGAAGCTAAAAAACCTTATAAACCATCTGCTGAAAGTGGAACAATAAAAGACAGAATATTAAAACTAACTGATTATTTTGTTGAAGATAAAAATAAAATTGGTAATATATTTAAAACTATTGCAGAAGTAAATACGGCTATTGGTTCAGTATTTAGTGAAGTTAAAAATAGTTCTGGTACTGATGCTCTTGGTAATCTTGGTTCAAGTGAAAGAAAATATTTTATTAGATTAATGAATGCTATGTTAAGTAATAGTACAACAGAAGCTACTGGTGTCGAAGTTACAAAAAAGAGTTTAAGAAATTTTAAAGGGTGGTATAGTGAAAATGCTGTTGATACTGGTAGAAAGAAAAAGAAAGCCATGCAAGAAGCACCAGCTAAATTAGAAAAGAAATTATTGAAAAAACAAAGTCAAATTGAAGATAGACCAGCAATTAGAGAAAAAGAACAAAAACAAAAAGAGAAAAAAGCAAAAAAACAAGGTGTAGTATTAGAAACATTTGAATATGAAGAAGTAAGCGGTCATTCTACTGATTTAAAACGAGCAATTAAAATATTATATAAATCTGCTAATGAAATTATTAATCGAGCTAATAAAATGAAACCAGCTGATTTAGTTGAAAGAGTTCATAAAACCGCTTTACTTAACCCTTTTAATGATGCTAATAGTGATGCAGAAGAAGTAGTTGAAGGTAATGAAGATGATGAAGAAAAATTAAATACTATCTATGAAGAGTTAGATCAAAAACTTGAAGATGAAGTAACCAGTATTGTTGATAAAAACAGAGCTGTAACTGGTTGGAAACCACCAACGCCACCTCTTAAAAGGTTACAAGCAAGATTCAACAGATTAAAAAAAGAAGGTAAAGATACTTCGAATGTTGAAGAAAGTATAATTAAGTTTTATTCCAAAGATGATGTACCAAAATAGAAATCGTTGATTTTTATAGACAATTATAATATTTTTATTTTTCTATATTTCTATTTTTTTTCTATATTATATATAAATATGGATTTACCTTTGATTGATAGTGGAAGTGAAATGAGTGATAATGAGGAAGAATTATTTAATGAAGAAGATGTAAAAGAAGTTGATAAACCATTACCGCAAGAACCGAATGAAGTAGTAAAGGAGGAAGAGATTTTTAAAGATGAAAAAGAAGTTAAGTATATGAAAGAACCAATTAGTATTCAAGAAATTATCGATGAAGCCGAGAATGATAAGAAGAAAGGAAAGAAACCAAAAAAAGAAATAAGTGAAGCACAGCGTCAACATCTTGCAAGAATTCGAGCAAAAGCATTAGATAAAAGGAGAGCAAATAAAAAAGTAAAAGATGAAGCACAAGTAAAAGCAAAAGAATTAAAAGAATTAAATAAACAATTAACTACTTCTAATAGTGTTAATGAAAAAAGAAAGAAAATTATTAATTCATTAGATGATTTAAGTGAAGAAGATATTGCTCGATTGAAAGAACTTGCATTAAATGATAATAACAGAAAACCAAATTTAAGTCAAGCTGATTTAATTCAATCTCACGAAGAAGCAATTGAAAAATATGAAATTAAAAGAAAAGCAAGAAAACAAAAGAAAAAAGAAAATGAAGAAGAAGTAAGTAAAATTGAAATTAGCCAAACATTAGAAAAAGAAGCGGTTAAAAAAGCAACACAAGAGATACATAATTTTAGACATAGACATAAGGGAATGACTGATAAAAGTGCTGACTTCTGGGGATTTTAAAGAATAATATAAGTTGTAGTCAAGGATAGAATGGCGTTTTTGAGTTACGCTGAAAATTTCAAATATTTTCAAGATAAGCAAAAAAACACTTTTTATCCTTGACTAAAATGTTTATCCTTGACTAAAATAATAAATATAATAATAATATAAATAAGGTTATTATTATCAATAAAATATATCTAATATATATATAAATGGATAATATTGTAAAGAAATATCATAATACATTTCCAAAATATTCTAAATTAGTTGTAAATCGTGGTGTAATTGAAGGAATATGGGTGATGGGAAATAACTATACAACAAAGACAACCCTATATGGAGCATATCCATATGGGTATTTAGAAAGGATATATAGTATGTTTCCATTAATTAAAGGAAAAACCCTACATTTATTTAGTGGTTCATTACCAGATAGTGATGATTATGATAAAATAGATTATAATACTGGTTTTGATGCACATACCTTTTCAGATATAATACCTCATAATATATATTCTCTTATTCTTGCTGACCCTCCTTATTCTGTGGAAGATTGTGATAGATATGGATGTTGTATGGTAAAAAGAAATGTTGTTTTTAATCAATGTTATAAAGTTATGAAACAAGGTGGAATTTTAATATGGTTAGACCAAGTGCTTCCTCAATATAAAAAAACTAATTGGAAAGTTATAGGAAGAATCGGAATGGTGAAATCAACAAATCATCGGTTTAGGGTTATAACGATATTTGAAAAAGTTTAGTAAATGCTTTTTAATTTAATTATATATATTTTTTTTTATCTTATCATTATATAAATGGATTATAGTGATATTACATTGGTAGAATGCAATAGGGGTCAATCAATTGAAGGACAATCTAATAATCATCAAAATAATGGACAATTTACATGTAGATTAGGAGAAGCATTAGAGTTAGATGCCGGAGATGAAATTACAATTGAAAATGCTTTTGTATCATCATTGGGATGTGGTGGACAAAATATTCAATTCAAAGGAGAACCGTTATTGGATATAAATGGTAATCAAGTAACACAAGATTTTGAAGTCACTGATTTAGAAATTACCTATGATCCATCATCAGCAATATTAGGACATAGAACATCTGTAAAAGCAACAAATAAATCAGTCACAAAAAAACTTCAAGATAATAAAACATTTTTCACACAACAATATTATAAAAATAATAATGGAGAAAATATGATGTATTTACCCAGAAGATACGGAGAACGCCTTGTTACTACTGTCCCATTTTCACCCGTTGCACCCGCGACTGTGGGGGGCGTCCAATTATCTGGATGGTGTCCTGCTGTTGATTTTGATTTAGATGTTGATCCACCGAACATCCCGGGTGATAAAGCCAGTGCAACAAAGGGTAAGGGTAGATATACATTATTTAATAGAGCAGACAATTCTTATACTGGAAAATCCGTTGTTTTGCCAACAGCTTCATCAACATATAAAGTTGCAGATTGTGATTACTTTTTATATACAGCAGTGACCGATGCAAGTGTGGCATATTTATATACAGATGTTCCGGATTCATCCGTTCCCATAGAACCCGGAACATTTGCTCCTTATTTTAAACCGAGAACAGATAATAAAAGATTTACATTATTTATTAGGGAAACAACAGAAAAAAATGATAGAGTAAAAATAGAAGCAGAATTGAATTATATTAAAGCAAATTATGGTTTTAATCCATTAATGGCTCCATATCATTTATATACAGAATTAAAAGAATTAACTTTGCCAATTGGATATAATTCACCTGACGCCATTGAACAATCATTAACAGAACAACTTCAAGCTCCAAAAACATTTACATATCCAGGAACAGAAGTGGGTGAAACATATGAAATCAAACAACCGGAATCATTTAAGATAGATTTACAAAATATATTTACAACAACAACCACAGAAACATTTATGCCAATTGAATGTGGTTGTTTACATCATAATGATTATATGAATTGGAGGGCAGTTCAAAGATATTTGAATCCTGGTTTTGCGGGTACAACAGATACAACCATAGATAAAGCAATTAGATGGTGGAATACTCATCAATATATTATGGTAAAGCGTCCTGAAATCTTTGTTTTAGGTCGGAAATTAAATGATTGGTCAGGAAGATTAGAGAGTGGTGAGTTTAATTACGTTCATAGAGATGTTGTAAAAGATGCTGGGCCACAGGTTAGATTAGAATTAAATATGGAATGGACTGAACCGAATTTAAAATTATTAAGGGATTTATTTAAAGCACAAGAAACATACATGAATGATTTGGCAAAACCTTATTCAGTTATTAATGAACCTCGCCACAGGTTCCTCTTCAGCAAAGATATACAGAATGCTTATGAAAAATATGTCTTGGGTAAAAGAGACAAAGGAGACTTTAAATACCAAACGCTAATGCATATAGAAGATGTG
>ENA-OSJC01000733-OSJC01000733.1-marine-metagenome-genome-assembly--contig:-NODE-733-length-30337-cov-5.576636_pt1 | contig 30337 bp, 27 predicted proteins | sample MGYA00237885_ERZ534234 | MGnify/ENA primary metagenome ERZ534234 (study PRJEB26413, sample SAMN06343907) | marine metagenome | isolation source: coastal waters | place: Atlantic Ocean: West Antarctic... | reverse complement strand
CAAGCAAAGTGTACAAGTCATCCGTTTTTGTCACAGCAGGTTTAACGACCATAAAAGGCGCATTATTTTCAATACAGCATGACATTACATCCATATGAATATGATCTGGCACAGCTATTAATACAGCACATGGGGGGGCTAACGTCTGGATGGCCTTTACATAAGCTTTATCATCAATTTCACCGGGACCTGGGTAGAACTCTACTTGATCATCCCAGCCATGCTGATCGGACATTTGCGTAATACGATCAGCCAAGCTAGAAAGCTTTGTACCATTCCTTCCAGCTATTGCAACTGTCCCAACTAAACCCTTCGAACGGAGCGCTAAAATAGATGGTAGTAAAACACCAAAATCTTTGTCAGTTGTCTTTTTCCCATATAGTACCGTTTCTCCCGTACTATAATGTCCGGCACCGACAATCAATACGTTTATTTTACTCATAAACAATATTCTCTATTTTGTTCTAATATTTATTTTTGCTATCGCGGCTTCACAAAAAGCGATAGCTTCGCTACGAGTTTCGGCGGTGCATATAATTTGACCGAATCTGTCTGCATGACTTTTTACAGTGCTAATATCAGAGCCAATGTCAGGAAGAAAAAATTCTGACATTACTACCCCAGGCATTGCAATAGCATCTTCGCAACCACTGATTCCTGTAACCACGCCTTCAGTAGAGGGCATTATATAACGCTGTGCGCACCCTAGGTTTCTTACTGGTTTGAGCACTTCAAGATCAGGTTCATCGCCTACGGCCATTTGCAGTAATGGCTTAAGCATATTGCATCCAGTTGCAGCAGGAATACTTCCAGCACCGAACCAACCGCCTGATGTACGGGCGGCCATCTCAATTATCTTTGGTATGCCTTTGTCGATAATTATGTCTCCTTTAGCTGCACCAAACCCAATCCCCAGACATTTGATTGTTCGCTCAACTAGACTATATATATCCTGCTGTACTTCTGAAGAGAGTACTGACGGATAATTAATTCCATCCTCAATAAAGTACGGCTTGAATTTATCAGAATTGTCATAATTTCGATCGGCTAACGCAAATGTATGAATTTTTCCTTTATAAACAACAGATTCCGTACTGACTTCTGGTCCGCTGAGAACCTCTTCTAGTAATACCTGTTCTGTTTTGGAATGACTCACGGCCTCGTCATAAGCTAGCTGAAGGCCGTCGATATCCTCGACAATCTGGACACCTCTTGAACCTGCATTGTCCACAGGCTTCAAAATAAAGGGAAATCCTATTTTGATTGCTTTTGCTTGAAGCTCATTCTGATTATTCACAAGTTCAAATGATGCACAAGGGATTCCATTTTCACTTAAGTGTGTAATCCTCTCTATTTTATTTGTTGCTCGTATTGCAATGTGAGGTGGGAGCCCCGGTAGCCCAAGTCTAAGTGCAACTTCAGCAACAACATGTGGTATCTCTACTGCGTGAGCAAAAATTCCATTAACATGATATTTTCGGGCCACTTTTTCAACATTACCCACATCATTAATATCTAATACCAAAGAGGTATCAGCGTACTCAAAACCCAAGGAATCTTTATTCTGGTCACAGGCAACAACAATCAAACCAAGCTTTTTAGCTTCTTTAATCGCTATCGTCTGCTCTACGCCTGCGCCTAATATAAGAATTTTCTTATTCATAACGTATTACACCACTGGTCGTTTACGAGCTAAAGTGACAAGTTCTCGCCCTAAGTCTAAGTCAGCAAAAGCTTTTTTAAGCTTGGTATTTAAAATAGGGTTTTTCGATAGATTAGTATCAAAATTCATTCGTTTTTTATGGCAGGACCGACCTAACTCATCATTTCCTATATAATTATCTCCCATCAATAAAAACATATCGATTGGAAATGTCGTTTCGTTATGTACGACATCAAAACCACATCTATCAAGCATTCTCGAGAGCGAGTCTTTATCGAAATAGTTTAAATGGTGTGGAGGCGCAATCCACCAAGGAGCATAACCACAAGATTCGTTAAGAAGACTTTGAAATGGATTGAAATCATTAGGAACTACAATCAGAATCAATCCATTATCATTTAGAACACTATTACTAATACGCAACATCTCTTCTGGATCAGATAAATGCTCAATTACCTCACCTAAATTAACGACATCAAATTTACCTATATTTTTTGCTACATTGACATCAAAAAATGTCTCCTCAATATCCAGCTCAAGGACCGTCCGACTATACTCGGCAGCTTGCCTTGAAGGTTCTATGCCTTTGACACTCCACCCTAACTCTTTACCTTTAGCTAAAAAAAGACCAGGCCCAGAGCCAACATCCAAAATCGATCTACCCTTTAGATTAAGATGAGCTTCAAAAAGAGAATAACGTTGTTCATAAGTCAAAGACCACCAAGCTTTATCTTCGATATATCGCTCTATATAAAGAGGTTTTTCAATTGAATAATATTCATCTGTATACACCTCCTCTAAGTCCTCAAATTTTGGCAGGGGAATAGCATGCTTAAAATCACATGATGTACATTCTATTATTTCAAATTCTTCCAGCTTTCCAGCCACGGAACCTTTGTGCTGCACCCCATCGCTATCCGTCCAAGATTTAATATCAAGCATACAATTATTCCTTCGTTAACCGGGTAAGGCCTACATGACAAGTTTGTTGATTCAATAAGTCATCATGGGAAATATTTGAGATAACATTAAATACATCATCAACAGCATGTGAATAAGCGGCCAAATCTTCGTTTGTGTGAGCAAAGGATGGTTTAAACTGCCTAAAACCTAAAAATCCTCGGCCCAACATTTCGATTACAAATCGCGTATGCATTTCCAACGAAAAATCAGACTGAAATTGAAACGCAGCAAGCGTGGGAAGTCCAGTTATCAAGATCGTCAATTCATTCTTATTTGCCATATCGAGCCAGATCTTTTTTGTTCTAGAACCAATATCAATTAAATGCTCATGGACTGAATTCTCTTGATACTTCTTTATCGTGGCTAAGGCAGCAACAGGCCCTACTCGATCAGTCCAGTTAGTACTAGAAATAAAAGTTGACTGCGCAGCCTGCATTACCGACTCCGTCCCCATAACGGCGGCCATTGCATACCCATTAGCCATGGACTTAGCAAACACTGCCATATCTGGGTTCACTCCATATTTTCGATGTATCCCACCAATGCACATCCTGAAGCCGCTAGTGATTTCATCGAAAATCAGTATTGCGCCTATATCTGATGCCAAATCTCTAAGTTGCGTTAGATACTCTTGCGGCGCTTCTTCGCCCCGCGCGGGCTCAATCATGATCGCGGCAATCTGACTTTCTTTACCTCGAATCGCATCTCTGAGAGACCCGATGTCATTAAAGTTGAACGGAATTGCCGTTCCCGCTAGACCTTTTGGGACTCCATTAGTGCTGAGCCCTGGCATCAGCTGTCCATCGAGCCCATTCTTATCTGCTAGGTTTGCAGCCAAATACCAGTCTGACCAACCATGATACCCACTGAATAGCACTATTTCTCTACGAGTTTTTGCTCTCGCTATTCTAACGGCGATAGACAACGCTTCTCCACCACTTCGTGCATAGCGAACCATATCAAACCAAGGATGGAGACCGATCAAAATGTCAGCTAAGGCCACCTCCTCTGGGCAATTTAATGAGCTATTAACCCCAGACTTTATTGCGTTCACTACCGCGGAATCAACATCATCATCAGCATAGCCAAGAATACAGGCGCCGACAGCCATGATTGACATATCTATGAACTCACGACCATCAAGATCCCAAACTTTGCTACCTTTAGCGCGCGAGTAATAAGCTGGCCATATATCCGGAGCAAATAATTCAGGACGTTTCGATAAGAGCTGTGTTCCACCTGGTATCAGAGTTTTTGCCCTTCGATATAACTTTTGTCCTGAACCATTTAAAAATTCATCATGTCTCAACACCACTCTCCTCATCCGCTAATAGTGATTTTAGGTATCCTTCATTTCGCACAATCCCAGCATTAATTTCTGAGAGCTGAGGGTTTTCTTTTACAAAATCAAGGATTTCGTGAGTGTAGAATACGCGACCCTCACGGTATAATTGCTCAAAAATAATTTTTAGCAGCGCTAAATCTGCGGGCTCATCTAAAGTCCAACGCATAATGGAGAGACCAGAGTATAAATTTAAAACTCCATTCTTAAAAATATCAGGATTATTCTCAATATAAGGCCCGACATGTTCACGCTCAGAAGGTAATTTTGCTTCTCTCCAAGCAGCTTCGATAGCTTTCAACGAAAACACTGTACAATCCAGACCATCAGGAAATTCACCACCTAGGCCAAAAAAGTCATACTGACCGCCTAAAAAGCCTGCCACCACAGCGTCTACAATTACTGGATCAATGAGTGGGCAATCTCCAGTAATTCTAACTATTACATCAGCATTATAGTGTACTCCAGCCTGATAAAACCTATCTAGCACATCATCAAGACTGCCTCTAAAACAAGAGATTCTGCGATTTTGGCAAAATTTGCTGATAGGGTCATCACTAGCCTCTTGAGATGTGGCTATGACGATTTCGTCGATTAATCTGCAACCCGAAAGTCTTTCATGAATATGATGCAGCACAGGCTTACCCGCAAGAGTATCAAGCACTTTTCCAGGTAACCTAGAAGAGCTCATTCTAGCCTGAACAATTGCAACAACCCTCATAACGAATTCCAATTTGCCGGATTTATTAATCTTTCACAATCACTACTTAATTCTTGCGGCCACGTTAAATCGAAACCGGATTTAGTCGCCTCAATAATTTCACTTAACTGATCAGTACTATCCACCCCAACTACCACCCTTGAAATATGCTTATTAGCGAGTGCGGACATGATGGTACCATCGAGTGGCGAACAAGCGTTGTGTTCTAACCAACTTTCCCAGCGGGTCCATAAATTAGACCACTCATTAAATTTAGTTGGCCTCGTATTAGAGCTCATAAGTAAAAGTCCTTGTAAAAAAACACTCCTAACATGAACCTCTACGCCATTTGCGCTGAGCCTTTCTAGCCAACCACTCGAACAAATCCGCCTGTCGACAATATTATAGGGCGCTTGAACAATATCCGCAGGATATAGCTGATAAATCGCATCTAACTGACTTGGCGAGTAAATTGAGTACCCAATTTTTTTAACTAAACCCTCATCTTTAACTATATTAAGCGCTCGCCATAAAGCTGGGCCTAGAGGTGTAAGTAGCTCATCAGGTCGATGAAGAAGTAGTCCATCCAATTTCGAGATTTGCAAATTTTTCAAAGACTGCAATACATGCTGCCGAATCACTACACCGACATTCACTCCCAACTCGTCCAGACCAGGAATTTTTGTAATTAAGCGATATTCTTTAACACCAACATTACCAAGGGCAGTCTCACTCGCACCGTAGTCAACTGCAGTGTCAATCGTGTCAATGCCGGAAGATCCTGCCAAATCGATAATAGCCGCAGCATCATCAGCACTCACTTGACCTAACTGATTAGCAATCCCATACGTCATTCCAAACTGCGCAGTACCGATAGCCAATTTCACAGATGCATTGCCTCGCGGAGTTTTTCGACCACATAATCTTGATTTTCAGTAGTTAAATCTGGAAACATAGGCAACGTTATAGCGGACTTGTAATAATCCTCTGAAATGGGGAAATCTCCCCATTTAAATCCAAGGCTCTTATAATGAGGATGGGTATGTACGGGTATGTAATGTACATTTACACCAACACCAGACTCGCGCATGTAATTGAATATAGTTTGCCGTGCGCTTACGTGGTTTTCATCCTGTAAGTTAACTACAAATAAGTGATAAGCTGAATATGCTTTATCGGAAATCGTTTGTATTCTAACAGGCACCTCAGACAACTTTTCAGCGTAGCGCTCGGCCAAAAAATTTCGGGCTGAAATAAACTCATCTAGCCGCTTATGCTGACTTGTGCCCAAAGCCTGACCAACAGTCTTACAACAACCGATACGACTTACCACATGCTCTAAGACAGGGATGCCCGCAAGTGACATTAAACCTTACCGGGAAGACGCGTGGAGCTCATACGAGCCTGGATAATAGCGACAACTCTCATAAATTATCCCAACGAGATGGATTAATTAGATTTTCATCGTCGCTACTCATTAAGGGCCATTCATTTCGGAAGTCTAAATTTGCCGCCATAATCAATTGCTTCAATTGTTCGGGATTATCGACACCAACTACAATCTTAGTAATTTGAGGAAAACTTTGCAGAAATGCTATACAAGCCTCGACAGCTGAAACGCGGTTAACTCTCAACCAATTATGCCAAGTGCCCCATAAAGGCTCCCAATACTTAAATTTTTCTGGAATTGCCTGCGGCTGCATTAACAATAAGCCTTGCAGGAACGCAGAACGAGCATGAACCTCCACCCCTGAATCATATAGTTTTTGCAACCAACCAGATGTGTATAGACGTTGATCAATCAAGTTAAACGGCGCCTGAACTATATCAATCAAGAGGACATCTATGACAGGATCTAATTCGGATGGCGTATAGATAGATACACCAATTTTTTCTACTACGCCAGTGTACTTTAATCTCTTAAGCGACCGAATTAAAGCAGCACCTTTAGTGCCGAATAACTGATCTGAGCGATGAAGCAGAACCCCGTAAACGGATGCAACATTGAGACGTTTCAAAGATGCGTGCATTTGATCAGTCACCCAGCAATCAACATCTTGAATATTATCCGGTATTGCTGGCAGCTTAGTAATGACCTTAAAACCATGGACACCGACTTTCCCTAAGCAAATTTCACTTTCACCATATGCAATAGCGGTATCTAAAGTATCAATACCCCCTAATCGTGCATTGGCGATAATGGCCGCCGCATCTTCTCTACTCACCTGCCCACTTTGGTTGGCAATTCCATATGGCAAGCCGAACTGAACGGTACCCAATGCAAGTTTCATTTAAATATCGAGTGAAGAATTTCTATCACGTATTCTTGATCCGAATCTGGTAGCGATGGATACATAGGGAGGCTTATCGCCTCCTTGTGGTATTTTTCAGATTCCTGACAGTAACCTGCGTTGAAACCCATTTTTTCATAAAAAGGTTGACGGTAAACAGGGATGTAATGAAGATTTATGTTAATACCTGCAGACATGAGCGCATCATAAATTTGGCGCTGAGTTTTTTTGGTCTCTTCCATCTTAATGCGAATTGGATACAGGTGGTAACTAGAATAGCATTCCGGATGTTGCCACGGCACTTCAAATTCAATATCAGAAAATGCTTCGTCATAACGCTTGCCAATTTGGTGACGTTTTATGACAAACTCATCCAACCGAGTCATCTGGCTTACACCTAAGGCAGCTTGAATATCAGTCATGCGGTAGTTAAACCCTAAGCTAATTTGCTGATAATTCCAGATTTCATCCGCGGGCCTCGGCTCCATTATACCAGCATCACTGGTTATGCCATGACTGCGGCAGCGCTGCAGGCGGTCGGCTAATATTGAGTTATTCGTTAGCGCCATACCACCTTCACCAGTGGTAATTATTTTAACTGGATGAAAACTGAAGACTGTGATATCGCTATAACGACAGTTACCAATAGGTTCGTTTTTATATTTTCCACCAATTGCGTGTGAAGCATCCTCAATAATCCTAAACCCATATTGCTGACTAAGCGCATAAATGACCGCCATATCGCACGATTGCCCACATAAATGAACCGGCATAACAATCTTAGGCAACTTACCTATTTTTTCTGCTTGCGCTAGCTTCTCGGCTAAGCGGTCTGTGCACATATTATAAGTGTTCGGGTCAATATCTACAAAATCGACTTGAGCTCCACAATACAAAGCACAATTAGCTGATGCAACAAAGGTATTAGGGCTAGTCCAAAGCCAATCACCAGGACCAAGATCTAGTGCGACGCAAGCAATGTGCAAGCCCGCCGTTGCGCTACTAACAGCTACACCATGTTGAGCACCGCAATAATTGGTGACAGTTCGCTCAAATCTTTGAATAGCGGGGCCCTGAGTAAGAAAGTCTTCACTCAATACTGCAACCACGGCATCAATATCGGCTTGGTTAATGTTTTGGCGGCCGTAGGGGATCATAAATTACCTATAATTGAAAATTGCATACTAATTAACCTCGGATATAATATTTGCATAGTTTCCAGTTCGCTTCACTACCCCGCCTTCCAACTCTACTATTTGCGTACAGTTTTTGAGTGACGTTAAGCGGTGCGCTACTATAATGACCGTAAGCTGGTCGTCTAGGGTGTCAATAGATTCCATCACAGCGCGTTCAGTCTCATTATCCAAAGCACTGGTAGCCTCATCAAACACTATCACATCAGCTCGCTTGTATAGTGCACGAGCAATGCCGATCCGTTGTCGCTGGCCTCCAGATAAGCGCACACCCCGCTCACCTACCAAAGTACTGTACTGGCCATCCCACGACTCTATGGTTTCAGATATCTGTGCCTTCTGGGCTGCCTCACGGACTCGGACATAGTTTATTTGCTCTAGTGGCAAACCAAACGCGATGTTCTCTGCAATACTGGTATCTGATAAAAATATAGTTTGTGGGACGTGGGCAATGTGTGCCTGCCAACCACGATAATTTTCATCAGTGATAGCTACACCGTCAATTGCTAAGCTTCCATCGTCAGGCTGTAACAGCCCCATAATAATATCAAGCAACGTACTTTTACCACTACCGGTGGACCCTATGAATCCGACGCGAGAGCCTTTCGCTATATTAAGAAAAAATCCATGCTTCAGTACAATCGGAGTATCGCTAGTATATCGGAAACTTAGATTATTTAAGGTAATACAGCGCTCAAATGGGATAAGCGGGTGCGCTACCCCATCTACAAATCCAGGTAACGATTGATCTAAAAGGTCTAATGCCGCACTTAATTGTGCCTCACCACTACGCATCAGTGTCCAATTAGAATACCCAGCTTGAAGCACAGGCAAAAGGCGCTGTGCTCCTAATGCTAGCGCACCAAGCACCGGTATGGCGCTTGCAATACCCTCTGACCGGCCAGAAAGCGAAAAGGCTAGGACTGCTATTAGTACCATACCTAAAGCCTCTATTGCATAACGCGGAACACCGCTAATAATGGCAACATTAGCTAGCGCTCGGCGCAAGGGTAAATCGGCATTACGAAAAACATTTGAGTAGATGGCTTGTGTTCCGTCAATTAGCACATCTCGAATACCACCCAATCCTTCTTGAAGAGATCTGATTACACGACCTTGCTCTATGTTAATGCGCTGACTATCTCGCGCGAGTACTTTTTTAGTTGCTAAAATAACCATTAAATAAATACCACTAAAACCAATAAAGGCACTAATAGCAACCACAGGCTCAATAGCTAACAAAGCAATTAGTATAGCTAACATCATTAACATAGAACTAACGATTGTGGCCAACGGCAAGAGAAAATTACCAACAACCTGATTTGCTTTTTGCGTAATACCAGCGATAACTTCACTACTATTGCGTGTCACATGCACCGAATAAGGTTGATATAGTGTACGGCGGTAAATACTGAAACTGACATCCGCACCAATTGCATGGCCGAGACGTGTTTGCGCCCACAATAAAATGAGACGCATTGCGCCGGAAAATAATGCGCCGATGGAAAACGCAATTGTGAGTGGCAATAACAGCTCTTCCGGGTCAGTCAGGTTAAGAAACTGTATAAGGGGCTGCGCGAGGGGATGAACGAAAACTCTCTCGGGAGCGGTTAATGCGCCTAAAAATGGCAATACTGCGCCAATACTGACCACCTCTGCAAAAGAGGTAACAATCATCACTAAAAATAATATTCCGAACTGTACCCGCCGGCGTGGATTAATGTGGTGCCATAAACGATGCAGAAGTTCGGATAATGATGGGGTGTGCATGATAGATTCTTATATTAGTTTAGGTTTTTTAAAATTAGTAGCTGAGACATTCCGTCATAAAAGGTACGTATAATTTGATTATTTAAAAATCAAAACCACGGGGTCATTTCGAAGGTCTACCAAAATAATAATTTTATATGCAATCGAGTTAGCACTTTTATTTTGGTCCCGCGTCAACAAATCTTCGTCTCTTAAATTAACCGCTATCGCGCCCTACTATTCGATTATGAGATATATATGAGCTCATTAAGTTATTTTAAAAAAAGCTTCACCAAATTGACCTTCCACCATCAACTACAATGTTTTGACCATTCATATAGGAAGAGGCATCAGAACACAGATATTGGATTGTTTCCCGATACTCGTCCTGTTTTGCCATACGTCCCATTGGTATTAAAGCTTGAAGCCTATCAACAAATTCTTCACCCTGGCCATTATAGACTCCACCGGGTGAAAGGGCGTTGCATCTCACCCCTTCATCAGGCCAGTAGGTCGCCAGATACTTAGTCAACCCAATTAAACCGGCCTTGATAACCGAGTAGGTTACTGGCTTCACTGGCTGCAAGTCTTTTTCCACTCCCTCTTTTGAATAGAGTCGCTGGTCAGGCGAGATAACAGATAGATCAGATGCAATATTAAGAATGACCCCTCCATTTCCATCATACGCCATAGCAGTACCAAACACCTGGCTGCAAAGAAATGCTCCGGTAAGACCTACATTGATTTGCAAATTCCATTGAGACAGTTCAAATCCCTCTATTCTGGACGACTCAATAATGCCACTACCGGCCTCAACTTTCGGGTCTATAGCAGCATTATTCAGCAGTATATCTACACGGATATTTTTGCTCCTTAAATTCTCAAAAATTTCTTGAATATTTTCTTTGTTTGTAACGTCCATAGTCTCAATAAATATTAATTTATCACTATAGAGATCAGATAATTTTTGTTTTGCTGCTATAAGGTCACGCATTCTAATGTCAGTCAAAACTACTTGAGCCCCTGCCTCTAATAGGGCAGAAGCATGCTGAATACCAAGTAAACCGGCACTGCCCGTAATAAGCGCAGTTCTGCCCACTAAGCTATACCGTTCAAAAGCCATAAATACTATTCCTCTTAAGCCCTAACATCTCGTTTGCCCACCATCAGTCGTATAAACTGTCCCCGTTACAAATGAACTCACAGGGGACGATAGCCATAGAGCTAAATTTGAAACATCCTCAGTGGTTCCAAATTTTTTTAATGGTACATTTTCTTCAAGAAGTTCGGCAACTATAGCTGGATCACTCTCAGATTTTTTATCCCATACCGATCCATCAAACAATATATTACCGGGAGCAATACCATTGATTCTCACCCTATCTAGCGCGAATGGTCGCGACATACCACGAATATAAGCATTCAACGCCGCTTTTGCGACAGAGTAAGTTACTGGAGCCCCAGGGATAACCTCTGAACCACAGATCGAAGAAATACAAACAACAACTCCCTTCGATTTTTTAAGTTCATCTTTTGCGGCCTCGACTATATTAGTTGCACTAAGAAAATTAACACTCAGCATTTCTACCCAGTCTTCATGAGTTTCTTTACCGGGAGAAACTGAGCTTCCACTACCAACATTACATATGAGAATATCTATGCCTCCTAAGAGTTTAACTGCGCTATTAACTGATTCCCTTGCCTGGATCGGGTCAGTTACATCGCCAACAACTCCAAAGCAATTTTCAAGGCCCAACAAAGACTGTCTCAATGAATTACTATCTCTTCCATTAGCGACAACGATACAACCTTCACGTAAAAACGCCTTTACCATCCCCAGGCCGATCCCACGAGACGAACCCGCAACAAAGACTCGCAACCCTTTTAACTTAAGATCCACTATCTCTCACCCAATCTTCAACGTCTCGCCGGTACTGAGTAAGGACTGACGAATGGTCATCATCGCTAGCCCTTGCTGTTTGCAAAATATAGTTATAAATATATCCGTGTGATTGTAAAAGATCAAAAACCAGAGGGAAATTAGCGTCACCATCCCCCAAAGGAACAGTTGTCCCGTTTACGGGCCGGTCCTTCACATGAACATTACAAATCCTACTACCTATCGCTTGAAATTCCTCAGTTGGGTTGAGCCCAAGCGATGAGCTATTCCCAATATCATAATTTATTCCAAAATTTATATCACTTAAACGTGATATAAATCGACGTAGATTTAAAGGCTCGAAGTCTGATTCAAAAATAATCTTAATCCCAAGATCACTTATCTTGGACTCTTGCTCAAGCAAAAACTCGACTAAACAATTTTCCTGCTCAATATCGTCTAAACTCCCACCATCTACAAGAGGAACAACGACTAAGGTGATCCCGACTTTACTGCACGCATTTAGCACCGACAGAAAGTCTCTTTGTAACCTTTCGCACATAAACTGATCAGACACTTTCCAAAAAGGCGCCTGCATAAAGCAGTCGCCTGTAAGCGACGGTATAAAAAAGTCATACTCCTTGCAGAGTATTAGTATCTCTTGCTGCCCCTTGATTGTCATGAGCGGGTTTTCATATAATCTATCCTGATCTAAAGTCCACTCCATTAAACTTAAACCAATTTGTTTTGCCAAAATAATTTCATTTTGCCAATTGTCCCATGGAAAGGATTGGATCTTACCGTCTACGATTGGAGACAGCCGTCCTTGCATAAACCCTATTTTACTAGTCATTTCTTACTAAATCTGTAAGGCGTAGGAGCATCTCCATCGTGGCTAATTGGGCGCTCAGAATCCCAAGACTGAATTTGACCAATAATATCAACTCCTGTATTCGCTCCCCAAAGAGTTATAAGCTGAGAGAATATAGACCCGACCTTACCATTACCTATATCAAGCCCATTCAATGACGTCACTGGCAACATACAAAACGGCGTACCCGTTATGAACGCTTCGTCAGCTGTATAAACATCGTAAGGATCAATATTCTTTTCAATACACGGAATACCTAAAGCGGCGCATAACTCTGCCATGACATACTCACGAGAGACGCCCCTTAAAACATCTCTGCCTTCGGGGGTTATTACTACGCCATCTTTGACAATGAAGAAATTATCCCCAGTGCCTTCTGTAATAAATCCATCCATACCCAACAATAAAGCCCAATTATTATCACCGGCCACCTGAGAGGCCTCGATGTTAGCCATTAAGTAAAACAGGCGGCTTCTATTTTTAATTTTTGGATCCATTAGTGACGCTGGAATCGCTCGCTGTGAAGTGATCACCATATTGATACCAGTTTCGAACAATGGACCCATCGTTGCTACAGTCCACCGCAGCGGAAAATCAGCAATAATCACATTAGGCCCCTTGCGCAAGCCCTCTATGTTCTGATAAATACCCAGTAAACCTCGGGAGACATCAATCATTAATCTATGTTCGTCGTCTTTCCTGAATAGATGATCATTAGCGGCTACTGTTCTCAAACACTCATCTATCATCTGCGTTGGCGTTAGCTCGAGAGGAATACGCAGTATCTTAAGTCCAGCATATAATCTATGTATATGATCTTCTAATTTAAATTGTTCTTTATTGAAAGAACGAGTCATTTCAAAGACCATATCGCCAAACATCAATGCTGAGTCATATATCGAAACCTTTGCTTCTGTTTCTGGAATCAACTCACCATTGAAGCTCACTAATCTAACATCACTTCCCATAATACTTACTCCCTATAAATGTGTTTAATGATCTGCAACAAAATTTATATGCTTAACTTTATACTCATTGTCATACCAGTTAATAATATCGATAATTGTAAAATCTGGATTACGAGGATAGAGAGACTCATAAAGTAGCTTCATAAACTCATATTGCTCACGTGTGTTTACATCAAGGATCAGGTCTGGCCGCCTGAATTCCTGAGGACATTGGATAGTGCTTATAGGACACCAATTGGAATCTACTGTCTCGCCAGTCTCATAGTCATAGAAATTAAGATGCACATGCTCACGCTTAAAGGGATCCGTAACAGTTTTATGGACATTTTCCAAAAGAGTAAAATCAAAAACTTCAGCACCAATACCATCCGGATAACCTGAATCATTGATAACAGATAGATTGGAAGAAAACCCTTGGCGGCCTAAAGATAAGTGATGATTAATAATCCTGTCTATTTCTTCAGGTTGCGATGCTGTGTTGTCAGCGGGTATCCTAACTACCACATCTGCGCTATTTTCTAGCGCGGCTTCATAATAACGTTCTACAAGATCATTTTCTGAGCCCACAAATACTTTTACACCATATTCGTTAGCCAAATCTCTAAGAGGTTCATTCTCCTTAGTGTTGGGTACAGCTAATATTATGTCATCTAATTTTTTACAGCGCTTCACGCGCTCCAAAATACGACCCACTAAAGGTGCGCCAGCTAAATCCATTAAGGACTTACCTGGCAGTCGGCATGAGCCCATCCTTGCCTGCAAAATTAATATAACGCGCTTTTTAACCGACATGTACTTACCTTAAGGCTTGAGATGATTAAAAATATTTTCTTCTACTAAACGACACACTATATGCCCAATTAATATATGACATTCTTGGATTCTTGCTGTATCAGTAGAAGGCATGTTGAGGGTCTCGATATCATCATCCAGCATCCCTCTCCCTAATCCCGTAAAAACAACGCTAATAATGCCTTTCTTTTTCGCCGCATCTAACGCCTTTAAGATATTAGAGCTGTTACCACTCGTGGTAATAGCTATTACTACATCTTCCGGGTTGGCTACAGCCTCAATTTCCCTTGAAAAAACATTATCATAACCATAGTCATTACCGATAGCAGTCATCGCGGAACTGTTAGTCCCCAGAGCAAGCGAAGCCAAGCCTGGACGATCGAATAAAAATCGGGAGGTGAACTCTGCAGAAAGATGCTGGGCATCCGCAAAACTACCCCCGTTCCCACAAAAAATGATCTTACCACCTGCGCGCAAAGCGCCTGTACATCTCGCAGCCAAATCAAATACTTGCTGCATCAAAACATCATTATTTAGGATAATATTTTTGACATTAATTGATGCCTGTATCTCTGCTTTTACACTGTCGATTGACATAAACATCTCCTTAAATTATTGTTTCCAATTCCTCAAGCGCGATCCAAAAGCCTTCGCCCCCATTTTTATGCCCCTGCCAAATCTCCGGAATAAAGGATGCGTCAGGGCAATGCTTATCCAAAATACCTGCTAACTTCTTGAAATCTATATCACCCTCACCTATCTGAAGGCCTTCCCCATTTACACCTAACGCATCTCCAAGATGCAAATGCCCCGTAATCGGTGCTATTTTTTCAGCGAAATCATAAAAATCTACGCCAAAGTGATTGCTCATTAGTCGAGAGTGTGAAATATCAAAGCACATCCGCAGATTAAGCCTCTCACACCAATACCTACATTCATCTGCGTGGACGAATAAATTTTGATAACGTTGCCCACCAAAATGCCATGGAAACGGTGCCATCGTTTGTGGAATCAATTCAACACCCTCCATATCCAGTAAGCCCAGGCTGCCTGCAAACCGTTCATAGTAATTATCTAATTGATCGGTTGGCAGCAATTCATCCATTGTGAAGCCACCAATATTTGCAACAATCATTGGTCGTTTGGTAGCTGGGAAATATTTCTTCAATGCGCGAGTGATATCGATGACTCGCTGAGTCTCCCTGACTGAATATTGACGATACTCTTGATCAGGTGAAGCCAAATCCATAAGCCGACTTCCAGAAAACAGCTCTGGGGCATGAACAACGAAGCCACAGTCATATTCCCCACTCAGAAAATTATCAATATCAAGATCTAGATCTGAATAAGAAAGATGAAATTCAAAAGTATCAGGGCTAATCTTGGCATTATATTCAGCAAAATCATGATACCGAACTGGCACGCCCCATGGTCTCTTGAACTTATAGGGCTTGGGCTCAACTCTCGCGTTTTGCAGATCTGAAGGGTAAAAGTATTCTTCTTCCAGCATGTCACGCTGTACCGTGCGCCCTAGAAGTTTCTCATAATTTTGAGCGGATAACCCCAGGCCAGGACTAAGTACTTTTAAATGCTTGGGCTCAATAACGGTCCCCTTAACTAGGTCTCCGGCTGCGACCAGACTTTTAGCTAAATTTTCGCGATTTATCATTTCACCCTGTGAAATGGTTCTCTTATCCCCATCGCCCAAGGCCTCTTCGATCTCTCGAATACCTGCTACAAGCGCCTTAAACTCACCCCTCTCTAAACTAGCAGCATGATCAGGCCCCTCCATACCCCTATCAAATGTAAAGTGTCTCTCCACAACCTTGGCGCCAAGACCAACCGCAGCCAGCGTTACGGCAATCCCTCTTTCATGTCCAGAATAGCCAATCAAGGGGTGAATATCCTTGAGATTTTTAATCCAATTAAGATTAATATCATGGAATGGTGCCGGGTAAGTGCTATTACAATGCAATAAAAAAAACTCAGCGTGTCTTGAATTAAGGAAGCTGGTTGTAATTTTGATTTCCTCAACAGAACTCATTCCTGTCGATAAAATAAGAGGCTTTTGGGTCGCAATAAGATTTTCAATCAACGGTAGATTTGTTAGATCTGCAGAGGCTACTTTGTAGGCCTGCACATCAAGAGCCTCCAAGGCAACAATACTGTCTGAGTCCCAGGGAGTGCACATATAAAGAATCCCCTTATCTTTACAGTATTGGGCAACCTGTTTGTGCTCGTTCTGGGACAACTGAAACCGCTCTAAGAGGTCTAAGACATACTCGGTACCAAGATCTTCGCCCTGTTTAGCAAGACTTTTTTTCCTATAAACAGAAGACATATTTCGCATCTGAAATTTGACACAATCCGCCCCAGATTCACGCGCGGAATCTACCATTTCTAGCGCTAACTCTACGCTGCCATTATGGTTATTACCTATTTCGGCAATAACGAAGACCTTTTTACCACCCAGTGTATAATCTGATATTCTCATTACTTAAGCCTGTAATTTAGTTTTTAACAATCTCGCGATGACCAACTTTTTAACCCATCTAATTCAAAACGAAATGGCTGGACTCGTAGATTCTTAGATTTTAGATAATCTAGTAGACGATGCTTATCGAATGGGCGCACATAAAAGATAAAATACCCTCCACCCCCTGCTCCCAGTAGCTTTCCGCCCAAAGCACCGTGCTCTAATGCACCATTATAGATTGCATCAATATGATCATTTGAGATCATATTGCTAAAATTACGCTTCAGCTTCCAACCAGTATTAAGGCACTCACCAAACTTCCCTAAATCACCTCGGAGAAGATGATTTCGAATAGTATAAGTCAGCTTCACATTAGTCTTGACTAATTCTTTAACAGCCTCAGAGGACATTGTCTCTCTTTGGTTTACATGAATATTTCCTGAATGATGCGCTATACCCGTATCACACAGAATCAAACTTTCTTCTAACTCTAAAGCAATGTCAGGATGAACTCGTATAGGATTGACTATATTTTCGCCCGCGTGAAACTCCATAAAGTTAAACCCTCCGAACACAGAAGCATACTGGTCTTGCCAGCCTCCAGCTATCCCAAGGTGCAGTCGCTCAGCCTGGAAGGCGATCTCAGCAAGCTCATATTGATTCCACTGATCTTTTCTGACCTTATTTAGGCACCCTAATACGACAGCGGAAAGTGTCGCTGAGCCACCTAGACCGGATCCTACACTAAAATCTGAATTAAGTGACAATTCAAATCCAAATGTTGGCTGAACGACATGTAAAATAGATTGAATCAGCCCAAACGGGCCCTCCTGAGACAGCGCATCCTCAAGACTATCGGCTGTTAGGGTCGCACCTAAATCTAGCGAGCTGATTATAATCTTTGAATCAGATCGAATTCTCATTACTCCATGACTATAAATTGATATCGCCGCATTGATTACCGCACCAGCTGTAGCCGTAAAATAGTGTGTTAAGTCCGACCCACCACCACCAAAACTCATCCTGACCGGAGCTCTTGCTCTAATATATACGTCTTGCTCATCGGCTAACGGAAGAAATTCACTAGACACGATATATATTAATTTTTTATTACGATCAAACACTGGAATAAAACGAATGTGGCTATCCAGTTGCTTAATTAATTGCTCTCTCGAGCTGTCAACACTCGCCCGTAAAAAGTCAGGATTACTACAGCTCGATATCGCGCCATCAAGACTGATACCATTGATAAGGCCTCGTCGAATATCTCCATCCGTCGCAAGACCAGTGATATCTTTATCCATATTGCACGAAAAAACAAACCCATAGTGATTTTCATCTATTTTTTTGAGCGCCTCTCTAAGAGACATATTCTCATCAACAACGCACTTATCTAGATCAAAGCTCATGTACTTTTCCTAATTCCATCCATTTACAAAATTTTAAATAATCTTCAGGAATACCAATATCAATGAAACTCTCATTCAATTTAACAACGCTAAGTTGCCGATTTTCAACAAGCCTAGGAAAGACTTCGCTTTCTATCGAAAAATTCGATCCTACCTCAAATTCATCAAATATTTCAGGCAACAAATGGTATAAACCTGAGTTAACATAACCCTTTTCTTCAGACATCGACTTCTCTACAAAGGCACTAATTTTGTTCTCTTCAAACTTTAAAGACCCATATCGCTGACTATTTGGCACGCTCACAGCAGCTATCGCACAAGAAGTTTCTTTAGCTAACTGCTCAACACCCGCACCAAGCCAAGTATCAGCATTAGCCACCAAAAACCCTTTACTCATCCGGAAATAATCAACTGCATTCAAAATGGCACCACCCGTGCCAAGTGGGATTTTCTCAACGACTACCTTGAACTGTATTCCAAAAAATTCTGGACGACGCGCTAGATCATCTAGCATGCTTTCTATTTGGGGCGCTTCATAATGTAAGAGAAACATGAAATCGTTTATACCCTGCGCCACCCAGTGCTGAATCAGGTGGAAAATAAACGGATAACCTGCCACGGGGGCCAACGGCTTGGGAACATCAGAAACCAATGAACGCAGTCGAGTACCAAAACCTCCAGCCAAAACCATGAGCGGTTTCATATAGTTCTACCTCTAAAGATGGATGCTCGCCTCGCTAAGCTTAGAAATAATAAGATAATTTCCGAGACCTCCATATTTACTTATATCATTACAACCAAGGTATAAGTTTTTCCTGACGCCGGCAGAAAAACCGGCTTGAATATCAGTCACACTATCCCCGATCAAAACAGAGGACCCTAAATCGATATCGAAATCGATCATTGCCTGGCGTAACATTCCAGGGTTCGGTTTCCTAGAAAAATCGTCTTTCTTGTACATCCCAAGCCCGTGGACAGGGTGGTACGGAGAGCAGTAAACCTTATCAATGACGACCCCTTTTTCTTCAAACTGCGCGCACATCCAGCTTGTCAATTCATTAAAATCTGATTGAGAGTAGTAGCCACGGGCGATACCTGCCTGATTGGTAATAACACAAATAACGTAATCCTTGGACATTGCTAAGCGTGCCAGATCAAAAATCCCATCAATGAATTGAAATTCTTCAACCGTATGTACATATCCATGATTTACGTTAATTACACCGTCACGATCTAAGAAAAGTGCTTTTTTCATCGCCAACATTTACTTGTTTTAATAAAGTCCATGATTAAGTACAAAAATATTTGATACGGCATGAAGATAACACCAATTTTTGGTTATTAGTTATATTTAGTATTAACTTGGAGTTTTAGAGATCTTTAGATTCGAATCTCGACCATAGCGGTCTTCAAATCTGACAATATCGTCCTCTCCAAGATAGGAACCTGACTGAACCTCTATTATTTCTAAAGGTACCTTACCTGGGTTCTCAAGAGCGTGTATTACGCCCACAGGAATATAAGTAGATTCATTTTCAGATAAGAAGAAAGTTTTTTCACCATTGGTAACTTTTGCCGTTCCGGACACAACTACCCAATGCTCAGCTCGATGATGATGCATTTGTACACTTAATTTAGCTCCAGATGTCACGGTAATCCGCTTAACCTGATATCGCTCGCCCTTATCAATCGAGTCATATTTGCCCCATGGTCGATAAACTTCTCTGTGATTTTTCCACTCAGTTCGTGATGCGCTCTTTAACTTTTTAGTGACAGCCTTTACATGTTGTACACTATCTTTATGGGCCACAACTACCACATCCTTGGTACTTATTATCACTAGTCCGTCTACACCGATTGCTACAACCAATTTACCGTCAGATCTTACGTAGGAATTATGTGATTCATGGAGTATCACGTCTCCATGTGCAGCATTCCCGCTGCTATCTTTATCGCTTATACCCCACAGTGATGACCACGAACCTATGTCACTCCAACGAGCATTCATGGGAACAACAACCGCGTCATCTGTTTTTTCCATAACAGCATAATCGATAGACTCACTTGGACATGCATCGAAGGCTGCTGCATTAACTCTCAAAAAATCATTATCTTTTGAGGTACCTTCCATTGATAACTGACAAGCCTCATAAATATCTGGACGGTGCTTCCTAAGCTCCTCCAAGTAGCGGCTAGCCTTAAAGAGAAACATACCACTGTTCCAGAAGTAGTCGCCTGACTCAAGGTACTCTTTTGCGACTTCAATGGAGGGTTTTTCGACAAACGCATCGACAGCAAATCCGGGACCCTGAGATCCACCCTTTTTTATATAGCCATAACCTGTATTCGGCTCATGAGCAACGATACCAAAGGTGACGAGCTTGCCAGCTTCTGCTAAGGGGATTGCATCCACTACCGTCTTGGTGAATGCCGCTTCATCTTGAATCACATGATCAGCCGCTAGAACCAGTAACAAAGGATCCTCCCCTTCTGGCAATGAAAGTGCCGCCAGGGCAATTGCCGGCGCAGTATTACGGCCCACAGGCTCTAGAATAATTGAGCCTAACTTGTCAATTTCACGAAGCTGCTCAGCCACAAAGAAGCGGTGCTCCTCGTTACATATTGTGACTGAGGACTGGATATCCAAACCATCAAGCCGTTTAAATGTAGCCTGCAGCATGGTGTCGTCACCATAAAGGGCTAAGAATTGCTTGGGGTGTGCGGCTCGAGATAAAGGCCACAGGCGCGTACCTGAACCACCCGCCATAATCACAGCTTCAATCATCTGTATTTCCTATCTTATTCAATAGCCAACTCGTATAGTTGCGCATGTAAGGATGGAATTTTTCACCCCAAGATACCACTGACAGATCAAACCACTGAAACTCAGCATGCTGGTCATCTAAGGTTATGTCAGGTTTAGATTTAAACTCTGCATAATGAGGCAGGTTGACATAGTGAGTTGATAGATCTTGGTCAACGGCACTATTGCCATAAAAATGATCCCATACACCCATTAAAGCAAAATCCTCTACCGCGATGCCACTTAACCCTAATTCCACTTCAGCAATCCTAAGCAATGCATCCTGCCAGGTTTCATTTATGTGGATTCGTCCGCCCGGAGTAAACCACTCACCCTTCAGGGGCTCGTTAGTGCGCCTGCCCAACAATACTTGATCATCACACACTAAACAGAGGTCAATTGAGACCAGAGGAGTATTTTCTATAACGGTCCTGAAGGTTTGCACGTCTAACATTGGATCTTCTTTTTTATTTCTAATAGCCGATAATAGCCTTTATCAAACCCTACCAATCACTCTTTTCAATCAGCGCTTTAATAACCTGCCTGGTGTCAGGATCTCGCATGCCCACCGCTAAATTCGCACTCAAAAAACCTTGCTTATTGCCACAGTCAAAGATACCCGCGTCGGTCTCAAAGGCATTTAACCCGTCACGCTTAAGTAGATCATCCAGCGCGTCGGTCAGCTGTATCTCACCACCCACACCCGCAACAGTGGTCTCAAGCAGGTCCAACACCTTAGAGGGGAGAATATAGCGACCCAGCACCGCTAAATTAGAGGGCGCATCCTTTGGGGAGGGTTTTTCAACCAAGCCTTTTAGTGGAACACTTCTAAAAGGCTCGCTAATTGCGCCATCTAGATCAGCAACACCGTAATTTTCAATCGCTTCGGAATCAACACGCTCCACCATCACCTGCCCAATGCCAGTCTCATTCCAGGCATCAGTCATTGCGGCAAAGCTGTAGTTTTGATCATGCGATTCTTGATCAAGGACCAGAACATCGGGCAGCAGAACTGCAAAAGGCTCGTCATTTAAAAGGTGTTTTGCACAAAGCACCGCATGGCCTAGACCCAGCGCATCACTCTGTCTAACGGATGTCACCGTGACATGACCGGGTATGATATTTTTAACCGTACCGAGAATAGTCTCTTTGCCCTTCTTCTCTAGACGATGCTCAAGCTCATAGTGCGCATCAAAGTGGTTCTCGATGGCCTCTTTGCCGCTGCGGGTAACGAGGATGATCTCAGTGATGCCGGCTGCGATGGCCTCCTTGACCACGTGCTCGATAATGGGACGATCATAGACGGGTAACAATTCTTTTGGAATCGCCTTGGTCGCCGGCAGCATGCGTGTGCCAAGGCCTGCCACTGGGATAACTGCTTTTTTAATGTTTACTATCATGATTTACCCTTCGGTAATCGCCCAATCGTCGTTATCGACCACCAACCACCAACCACCAACAGCACTATAACCCGAGCACTATAACCCGAATTTTGCCCTAATAGCGTCAAACTCTGAAGCCTCAAGACGCGGCCCAAACTGAGCAACGACTCTTGCGGCACAGTCATTAGCAAGACCCGCCGCCCAGGCATAACTTTTGTCTGAGGTGATGGCGTATAAAAAAGCGCCGGCGAACATATCCCCAGCGCCATTGCTGTCGATCGCCTTGGCCTCAACACCCTTAGATTGATTCATGGTATGACCATCAAAGGTAATGGCGCCATTAGCGCCATCGGTAATGGCAAAGGTCTTGGTGTACTGCTTCAGAGCTTCTGCTGCGGTTTCAAGAGTACCTGTGCCGGTGAAGGCCATGGCCTCATCTTTATTACAAAAAATAAGATCAACACCACCCCCTATAACCTCACGCAGTGCATCACCAAAGACCGCCACCACAAAGGGGTCTGACAAACTGATCGCTACATTTACATTATTTGCTGTAGCGGTCTCTACCGCCACTTTGGCCGCCAGTGTTCGAGCCTCATCGGTAACCAAATAGCCCTCAACGTAGAACCACTCTGAATTAACTAAGGCTGCCTGATCAATTTCTCGAGCGGACAAGGCCTCACTGGCACCCAGGAAGGTGTTCATGGTGCGCTCGGCATCATCCGTCACCATCACCAGGCACTTGCCGGTGATACCTGACTCTTGACCGGCAGAATGGAACGCTACGCCCGCCTCTTGCAAATCATTAATATAAAGCTGACCATCACTGTCATCAGCGACCTTACCGCTAAAAAAGGCTTTAGCACCGAGGCTGCTGGCAGCCACCACTGAGTTACACACCGAGCCACCGCACTTGCGCAGCATGTGGGTGTTTTCAGAGGCAAGGGCTGCAAGCAACTCGGCCTGTCGTGGCTCATCGACCAGCGTCATGACACCCTTGTCGATCTGGGCACTGGCCAGAAACGCATCAGAGACCTCAACTTCGGTGTCCACCAGCGCCGCGCCGATGCCATAAATATTGTATGTTGCCATATGAAAACTCAGTGATTATTTAAGATCTTGCTGTTGTCGCACTTCTTCTTGTAATTGGGCAATCTCTTCTTGAAGCTGCGTATATTCACGCTGCTTTCTGACCAAAAATCGGGCGGTGATTGCCGCCTTCTCCGCAATACCCATAGGGGTCAATAAATAGGCGTAACCCCACTTATTGTCTGATCGCTGGAAATTATCGAGCTTGACCCAGCCCACATCAATAAGAGACTTCACCAAGTAATGGGTCTTACCCAAGCTAACGCCTAACTCCTCAGCCAGCTGTCGCTGAGTGAGATCGGGTTGCTGCTCAAGTATTTTGAGCGCGCGATATTCGAGCTCTTGGTTGGTCATAATAAAGGTGTAACGAGTAATTTATTCGTTCAGGCAGGCTACCGCAGGACACTGTAAGGACAGATCCTTAAGAAAAAAACAAAAACGAGCAAACTAGAAGACTCCAAGCCTGTTCATTTGGTGAACAAGATAGCATAAGTGAATAGAATTGCAAGTTTAAGTTAGCGTTCTGTGAACCAGTTCCGCCGCTATCAGCGCTTATTTAGGCTTTCCTATGCTCATGAAAATCAAGCCGTACAGAGCACTTTGAAGCGCGAACACCCAAAGCCAAAGATTACTGGTGAGGGGAATGTAATCGGCAAGATAAATAAACAAAACCAAACCGGAACTGCCCAGTGCGATAGACAAACCTGTTGCCGAGTTCGCCATATTTTTTGATCTAAAAATACCCTTAAAGAAGGTATTAACACGATTATGTAGATGATCATTATCCGGTGCAGTTAACGAAGCACCGCTGCGCCGGCGCCGCAAAAGGCTAACACTAAAGTCAACACAGGGATAAAAATACAACGCAGCTAGGAACGGCAGCGACACGAAATCGTGACTTAGCGCGAAGAGCCCACTCAATAACATGGCCGCCCCAATGCCATAGGAACCCGCATCCCCTAAAAACAGACGACCCGAAATGACATTAAAGATCAAGAACAGACTCGCCCCATAAAAGGCGGACTGAAGGGCAATATTATAGCCCGCAATGCCAGGAATCTCCCTGGAAAAAATAACACAGGTGATGGTGAAAATACCTGACAGCAATCCATTAGCGCCATCAATCGTATTGACTGCGTTAATAAAGCCCACCGAGAAAAAAAGAGTAATAGTTAAAGCCAGCCAAGAAAAACCTAGAAGCCAATCAACGCCAGGGATCCCCACACTGTATGGCACTAAAGAGGGTAACAACAGGAATACGACCAAGAGCAGTAGAGACTTACTTAGCAAACGAGACCTTGGCGAGAGGCTGTTATTTCGCAGATCTTCCAATAACCCAAGAAAAAAACAACCAAACGCTCCCAACCAGAGCGGCCAATACATGCCGAGCGGCGCATTGATATTACCCCCACGATACCCACTCAATAATAGGAACGCCATAGAAACCAGCACGCCTATTGCGACCGCCACTCCGCCTAGTCTTGACGACTGGACCTGAGATATACCATGCTTATCAACTGAATCTACAGCATAACTTTGCATCGTCATTAATTGCATGATAAGTATCATAATGAGGCCGGACAGACCAAAGGCAGCTGTTGCTAAAAGTGCCATTATTGCAAGCTTTGACAGCTCGCGAGACGAGAGAACAAATGATTTCAAGTGAGGACTTCCTGGCGTGAAATTATGCGCGCTAGTATAGCACTTTTTTAGACGCTCTCTCCAATATTTACCTTAACGACAAGCAGTGATCCTTTCACTAAGCATCAACAACATGCTGACTGATAGGCCGGCCTAACCCGGTGAGATAGTAGGCTAGAGCATAGGCTATGCATTGCAAAGCAAATACTAGGGCCCACAGTTCAGAGGTTACCGGCAACCAGCTAAACAGGCTGCCCATCATTGCAACGCCAGCGCTAAACACCACTATCACACCACCCGTTAAAGAGTTAGCCACGGTTGCTGAACGAAATCTCTTTTGAAAATGGAAATGTATTTTATTATGTAAATGATCATTGTCGGGCAGAAATAGAGCTCTACCCTGCCAGCTGCGCCTAACCAGTGCCATCAAAAAGTCAATACAGGGATAGGCGAATAGCACCGCCAAGAAAGGGGCTGAAAAGATACCTTGATGGAATAAAATCAAGCTTGACAGCACGATTGCCGCGCCAAAACCATAGGACCCTGTATCACCCAAAAAGAGACGCCCTGAGATCACATTGAAGATAGTAAAAAGCCCACAACTGGTCATTAGAGCCGCAAAGGCTAATGACCCGGTTTCGGTATAAAAAAGACCAAACGAAATTGTCAAAATACCGGGCATCAAGCCGTTGGCGCCGTCCGCCATATTAACCGCATTAATAAAGCCTACACAGAAAATGACCGTTAATAACCAACCAATGAATGGTATCGCCAGAAGGATATCTAGAGCCCACACCCCAAGACCCAGAGGAATCACTATTGGTCTAAAGGCAAGCAGTAGGGAAAAAATAACCATTAATGCGCACAACCGAAATCGAGCTGACAAATAATCATTATTAAGATCCTCGACCAAGCCTAGCCCCATGCAGGCAATCACCGCTAGCCACACAAAACCATCAACCCCTAAAGGTCCTTGCCAGAGCTCAAATGCACCGCTGTACACTCCGTATGCTAGAAGTACGAATGTAGTGACTATAATGGCCACCCCGCCCATTCTAGACGCCGACAACTGTGAAATACCATGCTTGTCCACACTCTCTTGAGCATAGCTTTGTCGGGTAATCCATTGCAAAAAGAGCATGATAACTAGGCCTGTAAGGCCAAAGAATATAGTCGCAAGCAGAAGCATCACCGATAGCTTCACAAGATCCTTTCCGGTGAGAACGAAAAGGTTTTTATCCATGGTTAACCACTGCTAGCATCAATCAATTTACCCCTACACTGAACTTTCAGTCCTATTAATCTAGAACTATCAACGTAACCACTCGCCCATAAACTTACCTATAGGCCGTCTTAATCAGACTTTCTAGCATAGTGCATTACTAATACTAACAGCACCGACAGCATGCCACCCAGCAGGGTGCCTAAAATACAGATCGAGGACCGCTTAGGCTGAGACTTTAGCTCTGGCACCATGCTTGGGCCTACCGCCACAAAGGCATAGTCTGGGCTGGCCTCGGCTAACATTTTATTTTTGGTCTGTTCTTCAATAATAGAGTAGAACACTTCCTGCATTTCAGTAATCGATGTTTTACCTATCTGTTCCTGCAAATATGCGATATTTCTGGTGACTTTGTCCACCTGCCGCTGCTGCATAAAACGGTTAATAGACTCGACATACATATCTACCCACTGCTTGGCGACCTGCGGAGAATAGTACTCGATAGACACGGAGACTAGGCCTGACGTTATATCTTCTGACACCCCTAATCGTCCAGAGAAGGCTTGAAATAGGCTCCAACTACTGGGCGGACCCGCTACACCAGCTTCATTCTCAACCAGCCATTGTTTATTTTCAGTATCATAAACACTATCATTAATCTGAAGCTCATTAGAGCCTTTGCTCCAGCCTTGTGCAGCAGCAAGTTCAACAGCAAGATCATTGTCAGCAATAAAGCCTTCAATATAACTCCAAGACTTCATGATTTCTTGGGCTATTTGCCCTTCACTGCTCCTGCCCCCACCGAGACTAACCCCGGCTAGAGATGCAAGCCCGCCCAACTGACCCAAGGCGCCAGAGAGACCTCCGCCATCTGATTTTGCGGGCGCCAACAGCGCCGTGGCTTTGTACTGATCAGGCACTGACAGTGCGTAGATTACAGACGCCACCGCAAAAATAGCTGTAATAGCGATGATCTTGACCTTGCCTGCCCACAGAACACCAAATAATTCTCGTAGATCTATTTCATCATCATACTGATCCGGTGATTGATGATCTGTCGGATTACTACCCACTTGAGCGCTCATTATCTAGTCACCAATATCATGGAGGCTAAACCAGAGGTAGTATTAAAGACCACCTGAGTCACTTCACGCCACAGCGTTAAGTTATCTGTATATCCTGCGTCTATTGGCACCACGATGGTGTCTCCAGGGTTGATCGAGTCATTGCCACCGCTAAAACGAAGCCAGCTTGTGGTTGGCCGCAACACCGAACCGTCGGCACGAACAATATAGAGCTCTTTATTCTCAGCACGAGCCGTCAGCCCCGCTGACAAGCCTAAGTAATCATTCAAATCTAACCCCGCCTGAAACGTATGGGTTCCTGGACGTCGAATCTCACCTACTACGGTCACTGTAGAAATCCGCTCAGGTATTTTTAAAGTGTCTCCATCTTCAAGGACTATATTAGCCAAACTATCGCCACTCATCGCCGCCTCGACATCCACTAATAAACGCCCAACACCCTCGAAATTTTCAAGTATTTCAGCGATTGCCTGGACCTCTTCTATTTTTATATTATTATCCTCTTTGGTTAGCTGCGAGGACGCAAAATCACGAAGAATCGACTGAGCAAACTGCTTAGACCTCACATCCTCTAATTCGGCTATAGACTCTCGAGTAAAAATTGCTCCAACCGGGAATGCGGTTTCTGTAAGACCACCAGCCCGCTTAATCACATCATAGAGCCTTTCATCTTTACGTATACGGTAGTTACCAGGAAATCTAACCTCCCCCTCAAGAGTTACAGCATTGGTAGGATTCCAGTCGGGCAATTCTTTCACATTCAGATGGTCCCTTGACTGTAATGTAGTGCCTGATAATGCCCTCAACTCTAGTTTTAGATCTAAGTCACGGTAGCTGCTCAATATATTTTGGTTGGGACCAAGATATAAACTACGTAATTCTGCAGAATCGAGGTGGGCACTATCTTTTAACCCGCCGGCCGCCGCCACTAGCTTAGCAACAGTATCTTTAGTTCCTAAGGGGTACTCACCTGGCAACTTGACTGCGCCCGATATAGAGACTATTTCCACAGGCTCACCGCTACGCGCCTGAGCCTTAAGTTTTCTAATGACGGGTTTTAGCAACGCCAACCTCTCAACCGCTTTATATGCAGCTTCGAGTTCAATTTTTACTTCTTCTTCTAAATCTGCTCTAGCTTCAGCTTCAGTGCGGGGGCGAACACGATTGTCGCCGCCAAAAGTAGCACCCTCATTAGCATTAACGTAACCGTCAGTAACATTCCTATTCTCTGAATTAGGCTGCCTACTTACATTATCTGAAGCGCTGTTATTCTTAGATTGAATTCTCATTAACTCAGCTTCAAATTCCTCTAACTTTTCATTAGCAGTATCGAGAGCCGAAACTTCAGCAATACTCGGCAATCCAAATACCAATATGTTGTCCCGCGGTTGGGTCAAAATATTGTCTTGCGAATCCACATCACTTATGGCGTTTGCCAAATTAATTTGGAGGACCTCAATATCTAATAGTACATTTTTTTGTCGCACAACTAGCCCATAGCTCAAGTCAGCATAGGGTTTTAGATCGCTTGGTATCGACGAAATGATATCGGAAATTCTCTGCCCAGCGACCCAGCCATAGACTCCCGGTCGCACCACGGCGCCCTCTAAAGTTATCGCATTTCCTAAATTGTCAGTGCTCTTTGACACTCTTATCTTGTCACCATTACGAAGAACTGTCTTTGCATTTTCAGAGTCAGTCAAATCAATATTTTTAGCGCCAGGCAATGACCTACCGATAGCTTTGCTGACCACTCCAATGGCATGGGCATAGGCATCTTGATTCAAACCACCCGCCATAGCTATCGCATCGGCAACAGATTCACCATCCAAAATTTCATAGATCATCGGCCGCTTTACGGAACCCTCAATGGTGACGATACCCGCATAAGGGGGCACAAAAACAACATCCCCTGACCGCAACCTAAGGTCACCACTGGCATCACCCTTCAATAACAAACGATAAACATCAAATGCTTCAATAACGACGCCATTTCGCTTAACTTGTATATTCCGTAGCGCACCAATATCACCAATACCTCCGGCCTGAAATAAAGCCTGAGTGATTGTGGTCAATGCCGACACTGAGTATGCTCCAGGTACCCCTACCTCGCCGGCCATGAAAATATTAATAGCCCGCAAACGACCGATTGAAACGACTGCCTGTACACCCATAAATTGAGCTGCCACACGCGACTGAATGAGATCCCGAGCATCCTCGTAGGTCAATCCTGCGACAGTAATTGGCCCTAGTTTCGGAAAACTAACTTGCCCATCCCGAGTGATCTGTAAATCGTACTGGTTATTTTCGGTGCCGAAAAGTTGAATAGCCAACTGATCCCCCACCCCCAAACGATAATTGTCGGGTACGCTGGCATCATCTGTTGGCGCAAAGGTACTGACTTCTTGGTCAAACAGCGACACACCATATCGTTTCATCTCTTCTTTTTCTTTTAATAATGCTTTTTCAAACTCAACGAATCTTTGCTGGAACAGCAGATAGTTTTGCGATGAGTTATTTCCGTTATCAAGTGAGGAGCTCTGACCTAATTTTTCGCCAGGCAGAGCAAGATCAGCAGCAACGCCGCCGGTGCCACCAGCACCGCCCAACATTTGATCAAGATCAACACCGTATTGGCTCGCCAAGGCTTCTTGCTGGGCTCGCGGCATAGTTTGTAACATCTGCATCATTTGCGGGGTGATAGCTTGAGCTGAAACTCCCGCTGACAAAAAGATAGCGATTAGCAACAGACCCTTTAGGCATGCCCTTGCAGTACTCACAATAGTCGATCTAACATGAGACAGGCTTGAACGATTTAA
>ENA-OSJC01000732-OSJC01000732.1-marine-metagenome-genome-assembly--contig:-NODE-732-length-30349-cov-11.079876_pt1 | contig 30349 bp, 28 predicted proteins | sample MGYA00237885_ERZ534234 | MGnify/ENA primary metagenome ERZ534234 (study PRJEB26413, sample SAMN06343907) | marine metagenome | isolation source: coastal waters | place: Atlantic Ocean: West Antarctic... | reverse complement strand
TTGTCCTAATATTGAATTTTTCATAATTAATGTGTTTTATCTATTATAAATATTTTAAACTGAGTATTTCCTTGTACTCATTGCTAATGGGGCTTGTATTCGGTTTGATACTTTAGCTCCATCTAAATTAATTTGAGCCCTAGAAGCACCCGATTGTATTGCGTTTGCTAATTTTTCATAATCAAGTGGTGTAGAATCATTTCTTCCTCCTCCTCCACCACCTAAATTAGTACCAGCTATAACAGTATCATTATTATTTAAAGCAATAGAACCTTCAGGACCAGATAAAATACGACTACCATATCCTTTAGGAGAAACCATATCATCTGCTTTGGACATTATACCAGAAGCTATTGCTCCTACTGAAACAGCTGCTATAATTCCAGCTGCTGCTACGTATGGATTTTTTAAGGCACTAAGAGCAGCACTAGCAGCATCATTTTTTAATTGGTTTTTACTTGTTAATACACCAATTCTTTTTAAAACATTTTGTGCTACAAGTGCTAAATTCATAGCTTTTACACCAGCAGTAACTGCAAGTATAATTGGGAGAATCAATTCACTAGATGATAATATATTTGCAAATGCAGCGGCTGGTCCCGCTAAAGCTTCAGACATTTTAGATATTGAATCATTAAATTTATCTTGTAAAGTTTGACGTTTAAAATCAGCAGCTTCTTTATCTTTAATCTCGGAAGCACTCATCCCAGCTAACAAAGCTTGTTCTTGTAGGGAAGCAGCTAATTCATCTCTACTTAAACCAATAGCTTTAGCTACTGCTTCTTGTTCTATTCTATTAGATTTAGAAAAGGATTCTTGAGTAATTCCTTGATTAGTTAACTCTTTTGTTACTCCTGCTAAATCATTAGTTAAAGCAAAATATCTTGCTCGTTCTAAATTTAATTGTTTACCTGATATGACTTCTGCTTCAAATTCGGCAGCAATTGAACTTTCAATATCTAATAAACCTCCTGCTATTTTATCAACTTGACTTAAATTTAATCCTAATTCCTTAGCATCAGAAGCTGCTTTAGCTAATGCAACATTACTATTTCCAAATGAAGTTGTTATTGATGCAGATAATTTAGCTATATCTTGTAATATTTTTTTCTGAGAAAATGCGGGGTTAATAGCTCTAATAGCTTGATCAGCTCCATCTTTTAAATTTTCACCACTTATTTGGGCATTACGAGCTAAAACACCAGATTCAGTTGCTGATAAGCCCATGAATTTAGATAACTCGGCTGCTTCTTGAATATTAATTTCATCAAATGCATGTCCTGTATTAAAACCAAATTGTTCAGTTAAAGAATTAACTTGTTTTAAATAATCAGCAGTTAATACTAAAGAAGTATTATATTCGTTTGATCTTCTAACAACTTCTCCAGTAAGTCTTTGAGATTCAACTTGTGCTTCATTTATAGCACTAAATTGTTTTATAAAAGATGTGGCGAGTGCTGCATTTACTGCTAAATTAGCATTACCAATTGTAACTTGTTCTTTTAATTTAGAAATTACATTCTTCTGTAAACCTATTTTATCTACTAAATCTTTATTTTCTAGTTTTAATTGTTTTGCTCTTATAGTTCTACCATCTATTTTATCAAGTTCATCATTATTAAGTGCTAGTGACGCTCTATTTGCTTTAGTTAAAGCTAAAGCTTCCCCAAAAGGGTTGTTAGCTCCTATAGATTTTAATAATTTATCTATAACAGCAAAGGCTGTACCTGCGCCCCCTAACTCATCATTAATTTTAGATTGTATATTCTGAAGAGCAGTAAATTCTGCTTTTTGATCTTCTGCAAATTTAATTGCATCTTTTGATCTTAGTTTTTCATCATCTGATAGCTTAACCCCATTCCTTAAAAGTGCATTTCGAGTTACATTTAACTTATTAATTTTAGCATCAATACCTGCCTTAGCTCTTAATAATTCATTTTCTTTAACAGAACCATCTCTTAATTTTGATTGAATATCAACTAATAAAGAAGCATTATTAGCTGTTGATTTGATGTTGTTTTTAAAACTTTGAAGTAGGGATTTTTGGGCATCATCTAATGTTGAAGTTTCAGCTTTTAATTTTTCTCCAAAACTGGCAGCAATGCTAGTTAATGCTTCTTGGAATATAGCAGCAGTTTCTTCTCCTAATCCCCTTAATTCTTTTTTAATATCGTCGGTTCCTTCAGCCATTACATAGAGTTTATCTAATATAAATATGAAAAGTGCCTACTTTTTAGTAGGCACCGTTGCATTATATACATTACTTGGTTTAATATCAGGTCTTGATATCTCTTTATTATTTTTTAATGTATTAGAACTATTATTTTGAGCTTCGTTTTGTTTTTCAAAATGTTCTTCTATTTTTTTAAAAGTAAAATTTCTTAACCAAATAGGCATATCATATAAAGTATGCCAATCATAACCACCATTACCATGGAATACGATTTCATGAATTTGACTAAACAAATTTTGCCTATAACTAGGCGTCAGGCCAAAAAAAGTTAAGACCTATGGGGATGTTGATGTCCTCCTCGCCATCTTCCCCGTGATACTTCAACTCAACATCTGGTGATATTTTTCTTATTTCTTCTCTTAGTGCTCTAGAATCTTTAGCTAATAAGTAATTATCAACAAATTCTCTAATTGTTTTTTTCTCACTATCTCCATCAATAGATGTTATAATATATTTTAATCTAGTTGATATTTCGGGATTTGAGCCTGGTCGTATTTTGTTTTGACCTGCTACTTCTTTTGAAATAGCTACTTCATCTCCATGAGTTAATAACTTATATGTAATAAGTTTATTTGTTGTAGGTAATGTAAAATTAAATTCATTTATACCTACCTCTCTTAAATCTTCTTTTTTTAAAACTTTATCATTTAAAGTAGTTAAATCAACAGTAAAATCTTCTAATTCATTTGTAATTTTACTTGATGCTTTAAAACTATAATCTTTACCATACCCTAATACGCGAGAAGCAATTAATAATGCATTTTTATCTCCTATTATAATATCCTTATAATCAACTTTAGATACAATTAATGATTCAAGAAGTTTATCTAAAACTATTCCTTTTGAAATATAATTTTGGTTAGTAAGGATATCTTCCTCTCTAGCCGTCATATACTTCATTTCAATTTTACCTGATGATAGGGGATTATCTTTAGGATAAATTAACCCTCTGGAAGGTAGATCAACTACCTCTGTAGGGAATTTAAACTTTGGTTTTTCTGTAACGTTTTCCATTTAATAACTATGTTTTGTGGATATAAATATATAAAAAAGGAAAAGGTGCTCAAAAGAGCACCTAATCCAGGGGTAGGAGGGGTAAAAAGTTATTAGAAGTTTAATATACAATAATCCATTGCAAGAGTTAAACTTAAATCAATCGCGGCTTCATTAGCCCAATCGTATTCTCCAAATGTTGCGTTTTTAACATAAGCTCCTTTAATTACCCATTCTCCGACGATATCGCCAACAGGTCCTAGGATGTCTAATGTTAAATCTTTTTTATAAAAATCAGAATAACCATCTCTTCCGGTTACTGATTCGTGTGCTAAACGAGCCCATTCCATTACTGCCTGAGCACCTGATGGAGTTACGGGGTCGTATAAACCGATTGTCATGTCATTCCAACGTACTTTACCTTTTACCTTACGGTAAACGTTGATATGGTCCAATATGATTTCACCTGCTTCATATCCCGGAGCACTCGCTGATTTTATTAAATAAGATGGTAATCCATCAATATACATTATGAACCTGTTTTGTACTTTAGGTTCGAATGCGGTGAACATTATTTCGTTTGGATCTATTACTGCCATGTTATTTTCTGTTTATTATAAATATTGTCTATTTAGTTTTTTTAAAACTCTACTCCTGTTGGAGTAATGTTAAAGTCTAAGATGATAAATTCAGCTGTTCTAGTTGGTTGGATAAATATCTGGCCTACCATTTGATTTCTGTCAATTACATCAGCTGTATTGTTAGCTGCATCCATCTGCACTCTATAGGCGAATAATCCTTGTCTTTGTTGTACTGATTCTAAATAAGGGTTAACTTGATTTATGAATCTGTTTCTTGTAGCTGAAGTGTTTTGTTCAAATAATAATCCTTCTGCTACGTTTCCAATTACACGTTTAAGTTCAATTAACAATCTACGAACATTTACTCTATCTAGAGATGTTGCTTTTGATTGTAATGTTTTCTGACCAAATATTACTGGTCCTTGTCCTGGGAACGTTGCTATTGGATTAACTTTTCCTAGATATAAAGTATCTCTATTAGTTGGAGATAATTTTCTTTCTGCTTGAATTGTTCCACCAACACCACCTCTATTGAATCCAGCGGGTGCGAACCATTCAGCTCCTAATCTATCGTTTGTTGCATATACTCCAGGTATTACTGTTGAAGCAGGTACATATACTAATTTACCTGTTTCGTTTGATAATACTTGAACCCATGGCCAGTAAGTAGCTGCATAACTTGAATCTTGTGTTGCTGCGTTAGTTACAACGGCTGATATATTTGATCCGTAATTTACAGAATCAATTATTGTCATTGAATCTCCTCTATTTTGAACTGTAGAGATTAATGATGTAACAGTTCCAGCTCCATTTTGTGTTGTAACACCAGGTGCTACTAATAATTCGTAATCGTATTCATCTTGATTTTCTAATAAAGCAATTGAAGCTGTATAGTAAGCAGATTCTAAACCTTGAATACTTGCAACATTAATATCTTCAAACATTGCTAATTTAGTATTCCCATTAGCACCACTTCCATATACTTTACCTTTAGCTCCTGTAAAAGAACCTTCTTGTAAGTGGTTTAAATAACTACCACTACCTATTTTTGGTAAAGATGATGTAAATTCTGGTTTAAAATTACCTTCGTTATCAAAATAATTAAATGTAGGACTATTTACAGCAGATACTCTTATGTATCTACTATTGTTTATAAAAGATCCTGTAATATTAATTTGGCCACCATCTAAAGTAGAAAATGTTTTTCTTTGGTTACCAATTGTTCTTTCTATATAGTTATTAGAATTTGGATCTAGGGATAAACCTGGCCAAGATTCTAATATAATTTTGTTAGCATTAGTGTCATTTCCTTGACGAATCAATAAATTAAATTGTCCACTTCCTGAATCGACATTTGCTATTTCAAATCTAACATTATCTCCTGATCCGCTTACTAATGATCCACTAGTAGAAACGCTACCGGAGTTGTTCATTATCTCTCCTTGAGATAAAGTTTCTAATGTAAATGAGGCTGTCGTAAAATCTCCAGAACCTGTACCTAAAGCAGCAATTTGACCAATTGAGGGTAAAAAAGTACCTGAAACTATTCTAGTAACAAGCATTGTTTCTCCACCTTGTTGGAAATAATTATTAGCAGCAATTGAAGTTAAGTATTCATAAGTAATACTAGCACTTTCAAATGCAGCACCAAATACACTTTTATAGTCACTATAAGAAGTTACTAACGTTGGTATACCAACGGGGCCTTTTATTGTAGGACCCAATATAGCGGTACCTGCGGTTATAGGACCCTGTGTTATTAACGTTTGATCATTTTCACGTGTTAATATTCCTGGGGAAAGTAAAGTTTCAGCCATTTTTTTATTGAATTATTTTGTCTATTAATAAATATATAAGGAAGTTTAAAGAATATTATTTTGATTGTATTAATTCACCGGTTTTTAAATCTATTTGCGAATCACCGTATTTATTTTTTAATTTATCACCTAATTTTTTTTCTGTTAATAATAGATCAAAATATCGGTTTTTAAGATCATTTTCTTCGGTTCTTAAATTTAACTTTCTTAATGATAGTTGGCCTAATTGATAGGTTATTGTATTAATAATTTGTTGAAAATTTTCTAACTCTTTTAACTCTTCTTCTGTAATTTTTGTTTGTTGAATTGACATAACTTTTTTTTTATTTTTTGTTTTCTAATTTATCTATACGAGCACTTAATTCCTGAACTGTTTTGATTAATACAGAAGTTAATTTAGTATAACTTATACCTTCTGCTTGTCCATCTACACCTATAGAAACTAATTCAGGATATATTTTTTGTACTTCCTCCGCTATTAACCCTATATCTCCTCTACTGTTATCCTTCCATTCAAAATGAACAGGTCTTAGTTTATAAACATTAGTAGATTGTTTTTTTAATGATTTAACTGATTTTTTATATCTTAATGCTGATGTTTCTGTTAATGAAGTAACAAAAGCAGATCCAGTCACATTTAATGATCCTGTTATTTCTGCAGATCCTGAGAATGGAAATGGTGCTGATGATATACCTGATAGGCCTGAACCATCACCTATAAATGATCCACTTACTGTACCACTTACAAATACACTACCTGTAAAAGCACTGCTTCCAGTTACTCTTAGTGCTAAAGCTGTACTACCTGTAACAATTAATGATCCAGAAACGGCGGCTGCTGAACCTGTAAATGGAAAAGCATCCACTCCCGTTAAATTAGACCCATCACCTATAAATGAACCGCTTACAGTACCACTTACAAATATACTACCTGTAAAAGTTGAACTACCACTAACTCTAAATGCTAATGCTGTACTACCTGTAACAATTAAAGATCCTGACACTGTAGCCGCTGACCCTGTAAAAGGAAATCCTGATACGCCAGTTAATCCTGACCCATCACCTGAATATGAACCACTAAAGTGACCACTTGCTGTTGTTACTAGTAAAGTACTACCAGTAATATTTACTTTGGCTCCTGAATTTGGCGTTATGCTACCTACTTTTATTATACTCATCTTTTATAAATATTTTTATTCTAAATCCTCTATTACTAAAATTGAACCAGCTCCTACTATTATTTCTGCATTAACAGTCAAAGGACCGAACATTTTAGAATAATAAGATACTGGGATTGTGATATTACTTGTGATATCTTGGAAATTACCAAAAAAGGGAGGAGAGCCTGCCGCAATGCCCGTTAAAGATGAACCATCACCGGAATATGAACCAGTAAAAGAACCCGTCATAGCACCACTACTAATAGTAGCAGAACCGGCTTCAAGTGAATTTAAAGTGGCATCAGAACCACTAACAATAATCTTTTTCCAGTTAGGCATTTATTTTTTATTATGGTTGGCTACAGGTTTGCCTGTCCACTTCCCTTACGGGCCAATAATATCAAGTATAAATATTTTAAATCTACGAAAAAAAATAATTACTTGTTATTTCTTAAAGATAATAATGCTTGTTGAATTTTCCAAGTTAAGTTATATATAACTTCTATTTGTTCTCCTTTAAATGTTGAATCTTTTATTATTTTTAACATGAATGTTAATTCATCATTATTTAATAATATATCCTCAATATCATTTTTAGGAATATCTTTTATTAACTTTTCTTGATTGTTTTTATTAATTTTATCAATTAATCCCATAACTTTTTTAAACATTTTACTATGACCAAATGAATATACTTCCGTCATTGCTATTTACAAATACTGTACCATACCCGTTAGCAGCTCCATATATTGGATTGCCACTTGGGGCGGATGTTCCTTCTTGAATCACACCCATAAATGCATCAGGAGTAATTACTGAAGCACTATCGTTTAATCCTGTTTCAAGTGCCCATCTATTTGCACTAGAATCATAAGCAAAGGCTTGTCCTTTACCATCTGGATCATCATCTATTTGGTTAATAATAATACCACCATCTATGGCACCATTTGAACCGGACGCTAATATAATAAATTGGTCTGCAACTGCCAAAGAAGATGCACTAACTATTGATCCGTTTACTATTAAATTGCCTCCAACTGAAGCATTTCTAGAAATTGTAATGTCTTGACCAATTGTAACATCATTTGGTTGGCTAAGTGTTACTCTTACATCATTACCAACTTTTGTAACTGCCGTTGTTATTTCATTAGCAGTACCAAGAACTTGTAAATCATCTGCTGTTAAACTTACATCCCCTGTACCTGAATCACCGTCTACTGTTAATGTAGTAGCAAGTCCTGTTAAACTTGAACCATCACCTTGATATGATCCACTAAATGAACCACTTGCTATAGTATCAAATAAATTTACTAATTGGATTGTATTACCCATTCCATTTCCATGGACGGTACAATAATATTTTAAGGATTGTGATGTTGCATAACTAACATCAAAATCTACATAAGCACCTGCATTACCAGGAACACCAACTGCATTTACGCCTACAGCGTAAGAAGTGTCATTTCTTAATCTAAACCTTAAAGGATGGTTATTATTAGTTGAATCGGATTGATCAAATCTATATAATTCTCCTTTATTAAGTGATAAATTTGGAGCGGTTACTCCATTAAACTGATATTTATTTCCCCCATCATTAACTACCGTTACAGGAATTACATTTGATGTTACAGCGACGTTTGCTTTATCTGCATAACTTGCTGTTGCTGTGGGTGCTAAGGTATTTGCTCTAAGTGCAACCGAAGCAGTTTGTGCATTAACAGCAGTTGAAGCTGATGTTGCGGTTACTGTAGGGGCTAAAGCATTAGCTCTTAATGCTACAGATGCGGTTTGTGCATTAACTGAGGTTGAAGCAGAGGTAGCTGTAACTGTTGGAGCTAAAGCATTTGCACGTAAGGCAACAGAGGCTGTTTGTGCTGTAATAGATACGGAAGCCGATGCTATATCACCAAAAATTTCACCTGTAAAGGAACCTGTAAAAGATCCTGTTGCTGAATTTAATTCTGCGTTTGATCCAGATACAATTATTTTTCTCCACGCTGCCATACTAATATTATTTTAATTTATTATAAATATTTAAATTCCTACAAAGAATTGAGAGGAACTATAATATAACCCACCACTAGTTAGTGTAGGGGTTCCTTCATATTCAGAAAGTTTTAGGATTCCTTCATTGTTAATTGTTATACTTGCGCTAGCATTACCTGCTAAAAAAACATTTTCACTTAATGAAGATGAAATTTCTAACTTTGCAGATGCAGATACAGTTCCTATACCTACTCTAGCAGAATTTTTTTGGATTAATATTATTGATTCATTAGTTTCACCATTTATAAATTGTACATCTTCAGTACTACCTACAGTTTGTAATCTTATGGAACCAGTTATATCAAAACTATCTGCTGTAAGAAATATAGAACCCGATGCTGGTACTATTCTTATATTTTTAGCCATCTATTTTAGACTTAAGTGAATCTACTTGGTCTTTTAATTCTTGTACACTTTTTATTAATACAGAAATTAATTTACTATATTTAATTCCTTGCATAGTACCATCTATGTTTAATGATACAAACTCAGGGTATATTAAATTTACTTCTTCTGCTATTAACCCTTTATCTGCTTCTCCACTATCCTTCCAGTCAAAATCTACAGGCCTTAACTTATAGACATTTCCTAGTTCATCAGACATACCTTCAATATTATTTTTAAATCTTAATGCAGATGTTTCTGTTAATGATGTTACGAATGCGGATCCTGTTACAACTAGTGAGCCTGTAACTTCTATTGCATTTACTCCTGATCCTGTTACATTTAAAGTACCACTTATTGGTGCTGATCCAGTATGAGGAAAACCTCCTGCGGCTATACCTGTTAATTGTGAACCATCTCCTATATAAGAACCACTAAATCCAGCACTTGCTGATACAGCTCCACTTACAAATAAACTTCCTGTTAATGCTGTACTCCCAGTTATTCTTAATGCTAAATTTGTACTTCCTGTTATTAATAATGTTCCAGAAATTGCTGCTGAGCCTGTAAATGGAAAACCTGAGCCTAACCCTGTTAATCCTGAACCATCACCTTGATATGATCCACTAAATGAACCACTAAATATTCCATCTCCACCATTTGCATGGGAAGCTGTTGTAGCAAAATTAGCTATTGATGCTGTTCCTGCAGTATGTGATGATGAAACTATTCCTGTTAATCTTGAGCCATCTCCTAAAAATGATCCACTTACATCACCATTTACAAATATACTATTAGCAGTTATAGATCCTAATATTGTAGCACCACCTATAAACGTTGAGCTACCACTAATAAATAAACTTCCTGTTAATGCTGTACTACCACTTACCCTTAATGCTAAATCTCCACTACCTGTAACATTTAATGATCCAGAAATATCAGCTGAACCCGTAAATGGAAAAGGATCAACACCTGATGTACCACTTGTACCAGATGTACCTGAAGTACCTGCTGGTCCTACATCCCCTGATAGATTAATAACCCAACTTGAGGCAGTTCCACTTCCACCTGTCCTAGTTACATTTACTGTAAGATTTGTTCCAGCATAATTAGTGACTTTACCAGCCATAAAATTATTATTGTCTGCAACAGAAACTATAACTGCGGTTTGACCTACAGTCCAAGCCAAATTTGTTGATACTACAAAGGTTAAAGAAGCTTGACCTATAGTTTGATTTGTAGTTGAAGTTGTTTCATATATTCCTCCATCAACACCCGAAGTACCTGAAGTACCATTTGTACCTGATGAACCTGATGAACCTGAAGTTCCAGATACACCTGAGGAGCCAGAAGTTCCTGATGAACCTGAAGTTCCTGAAGTTCCTGAAGAACCCGAAGTTCCTGAAGTTCCAGACGTACCAGATGTACCAGAAGTTGAATTTCTTTGAGTAAAATTTACTGCACCACTACCTGTATCATATGAAAGCATGAATGGAGCTGAAGCAGAATTAGTTATACTACCACTTCTTATTCCAAAACTTCCTGTAATATTAACAGACCCTGATACAATTATATCGTTTTCATCTGTACCATCAAGTGCCTCAATTATTCTTAGAACTTGTTCCGCACGAATTATACTCCCACTCGCTATTCCTGAAGTGCTTATTGTAGCCATTTGTTAAATCGATTATTCTATAATAAATATTAAACAAGACTGCTAATAACGCCTTCTATTACGATTTCGGGAGATATTTTTTTAGTGCATTCAAATTGTCTAGGAGTGTTTTTATGGGATGGACACCAATCCCAATCACCAGCATCTAACTTATGATTATTAAAACAAGAATTACATACATTTTTATTTATAATTCTAGTTATTTTAGAAGAAAATTCAGTCCATTCTGAACTAAACCCGGAAATCATTACGACAGGTTTTTCTATAGCCCAAGATAACCAAGCTAAACCACTTGATACTCCTATATACAATTCCGAATGATGTAATATACTTATTATATCTTCTATAGGATGGTCACCTGTAAAATCTATAACATTTTGTAATTTTTTTCCTTTTGGGAGTTTTGAATTATGAAAATCATCATTATGTCCTTCATGTGAAATTAAAATTACTTTATAATTTAAAGTATTATTAATATGGTTAATAACATCTTGCCATCCTGTTGGATGTTGCCAATATTTAGCTCCTGCTGAAGCATGAGGTGAAATGCAAATATATTTTTCCTTACAAGGTCTGTCTTTTACTTTATATTCTATTTTAGGTATAATTTCTTTATATTCTAAACCTAAAATGTTAGTTGCAGTTTGTTGTAAACTAAATGATTTTGGATCCTCAGGTTGTTTAAATTTATCTAAAACATCTGTTTCATTTTCATAATACCATCCTAGTTCATACATAGCATATAAATTAGGAACCTCAATACCGGGTTCTTCAAATGTTAATTCGGGATATTTGTTTTTAAAGAATTTATTCCAAAAAGTAGAAACTATTAAATGACAATTATGCTTTTTCTTAAACTCTAATGCATAAGGAAACCAAGCTAAAGTATCACCTAATGATTTTGAACCACAGGCGATATAAACACGTTTATTAGTAGCGTTATACTTATGAGAAGCAATAAGGTTTCCTTGTAGATCTTTTAATTGAATATCCCAATTAATAAAATATTTAAAGAAAGTTTTACCCCAATGATTGTTTTTTAAAATTTCAGAATATTCGCTTTTACCAGTATCCTGGTTTATAAAGTCAACTTTGTATTCTTGTTTAGCATTTCTTAAACAAACATAAGGACCATCTACAAAATTTATTTCTAAATAAGGTATTGATGGAGTTGGATTAATTTTAATTTGTTGTAATCTTTTATGTGCTTTTAGTGCTTGATTTTTCCAAGAAAATGTATTTCTTATTATTTTTGAATTTTTTAAATGCCATTGTTTCCAATCAGCATAATTTTCATATGAATCTTTTATTTGAGATACTAAATGATTTAAATCAGGTGTATAGAAATTACCTGGAATATTATGTTCGTAGGTTAAATTTTTACCATTTGTAGCTGGTTCTTCACCTATTATATTTACCCCTAATCCTTTACCTTTAGTAAATTCAAGTTGCCCTGAACATTTAGTGTAAATTGAAGGTGTTCCACAAGCTAAAGATTCAATTAAAGGTAAGTTCCATCCTTCAGCACGAGCACAAGATATTACTACATTAACATTTTGTAATAATTTAACATATTGTTTTCTATCTAAAAATTTTAATATTTTTATTCTACTATCTTCTAACCCATAATGTTTTAAACGTTCTTCTGTTGTTTGCATTCCATCTACAGGATAAGGATTCTCAACATTTAATAATAATTCAACATTTGGGTTATCAGGAAAAGCTTCTAAAAATCCACTAATACTTTCTTTTATACCTTTTCTATAATCCCATCTACCTACTATAACAAATTGGAATTTTGTTTGTTTAATGGGTTTTGATGGAGGTTTAAAAATAGTTCCATCTACTCCTTCAGGTATAACAAATATTTTGTTTTTAGGATATCCTTGTTCTATAGATATGGATTTTTGCCATTCTGTAGGTACCCAAAGTTCATCTAAATTTAAAAGTTGTTGGAAAAATTGAGGTGAATAACGTGTTGATTCCCAAACATTATACCCTATTTTATACCCATCATAATCGTCATAAAATAAATGATGATCATGTTCGTTTAAAATAATATTAATATCAGCTATAAAATTCTCATCATAAGAATATATTGGTTGCCATGTTCTGCTATTATCATCTTCAAATAATACTTGTTGATGAAGCATTTTTTTCATCTGAGATGTTAGGTATGGTTCTTTATCGTGGGGTTTTAAATTATAACCTTGCCATTTTTTTCCTACTGTAAAATTTCTAATTTTAATAGGAGTAAGTTTATCTAAAGCGGTAAAAAAGGACTGTGCATGGTTAGCATAACCTGTAGTACCAATAAAACTTGTAGCAGCGAGTATATTCATAACGATTAAATATAATAACTTTTATTGGATTATCCTATAGTTTTATAGATTTTTTTGGCTCTAATATTTCTAATCTGCCTTGGTTAAATCGTTGAGCATGCACAATATAATAACAATTAGGTTTACCACATTCACATCCTACTTCGATTTGTTCTTTTGTAACAGATTTTATAAAATGTTGGCAAGCATTTCCTATTGGTGTTAGTTGCACTGTAATATCAGTATCATCTACAGGCAAGTCTTTCCAATAATCTGGAAGATGAATAACATTACTAACATTTAATTTTCCTCTATGATATATTCCACGTTCTGGGCCTTCTAATGATGAATGCACTAGATAATACCCTGGCATTGTGGGGTGGTTAATTTTGAAATTTTTAGTTGCAGCACTTAAAGTACCTTGTACAAAAATATCTCCTACAACAGTTAAAAGACTTGAAGTAGTACCAGATGATGTAACAAATGTTAAATCTTGATTAACTCTAACAGAATCTGATCCAGATCTAACCAAAGATAAAAGTCCTGAAGATACTGAACCTGTAACAGCAAAGCCAGCTCCACTAGTACCTGATGTACCTGATGTACCTCCACTTTGTCCTGATAGGTTAATTATCCAACTGGTATATGTTCCAGATCCAGCAACTTCTGTACAATTAAATGTTAAAACACCAGTTGCTGCATTATAAGCAGTAACATTACCTAACATATAAATTGAAGGTAACCCATTTGGAGTTACTATTACAAACATCCCATCAGAATAAGCTAAACCTGCTCCTAATGTTAATGTTTTTAAACCTGTAGTAACTGTTAAAGCAGTAGTTGAGGTTGTTTTATAAGTTGCACCACTAGTACCGGATGTACCTGCTGTACCAGAGGTACCACTTGTACCAGATGTTCCTGATCCTCCTCCTCCACCTCCACCAGTTGATCCTGATAGTAAAGTAAAATATTGATTTAAACCAATGTTAAAACCGGCAAAATCTGAACCAATAGGCAACCCTTCTAATCCTGGTGTAGCTTTAGAAAATTCAGGAGATAGCGAACCTGTTGTAGTTAAATCTACTATTGCTATATTTGTTTCAGCAGTTTGGATTGTGTCACCTGAATCTGCTTCTATTCCATCTTCCCCCCATTCTATAAAAAATGATAATTTTGCAGTTTGAATGTCTCTTTGAACAACCTCACTTACATTATATATATGTTGTCTTCCAGTTACTGTAGCATTATTACTTTTAGCTTGAGCTAAAACAGCAAAACTAGAGGATGGGCTACCTGTAACAGATCCAGTAATATCTAAAACAGATAATTTGTTTTGAGGATCTACAAAACTTGCTGAAGTAACTAAATATGAACCAGAAGGAGTAGAAAAACCTATTGTATCATCTGTAACACTAGATGCAGCATTTTCAGATAAAGTTATAGAAGTATAATCTGCTGCAAAGGCTGTAATATACGCACTAGTTGGAATAGCTCCTCCTACTGAAAATACAGATTGGGAAATTCTAAGTAAAGTAGGATCTCCAGTATATGTTATACTAGAAATAGTAGGTGATCCAGCAGCAAAATTACCTTCCAAAATAACAATATTCTGGTTGTTAATAGATTGTGCTGTAATCGATCCAAAAAATTGTTGGTTTACATATGCCATATTCTTAGAATGTTACTCTAATCATATTGTTAACTAATGATGTAAGTCCTGATATATTAAATCTATTAAAATTTGAGGAGGTATTTAAAGTTATTACGGCAGATGTATTTTGAACACCATCACTTAATTTAAAGGCTTGAGTTATTGGTGGGTTTTGGTTTACTAAACTACTATTAGCACCTGCTCCGTTAGATATAGAGGTTGGTAATATTAATAAAAATGAGGTTGTGTTTTTAGTTCCTGTTACTACGTTTACTGAATTTATTTGACAATTTCCAGAATTGGGTGCTGTAATAGTTACTCCGCCTTCAGAAAATGAACTAGCTGAAAATGCTGGTATATAAGCACCTTGTGTACCTGATGTAGCTCCAGAATTTGGTACAGTACAAGTTAATGTATTTACATCTGTAGCTACAACTTGAACATAATTATAATCCGTACTTACATTTCTTATAACAACATGGTTACCTGTAGATAAACCATGTGCCGTAGATGTAATTGTTAATGTTGTTGTTGCCCTACTCCAAGTTAAATTCCCAGTAACAGCTCCAGTAGATAAAATTTCTATTCTACCATCTACTCCCGAATTTCCATTGTCTAAAGCTTCATATCTAATATTAGGGGTAAAAACAGTAACTAATGAAATTCCCGATGAACCACTAGATCCAGATGTACCGGATGATCCATTTGTACCACTTGTTCCATTTGTACCGCTTGTACCTGACGTACCAGATGTTCCAGCAGCACCAGCTATACCACTTGTACCACTTGTGCCAGAATTTCCAGAAGTTCCTGAAGTACCTGCAGCTCCTGCACCTCCTGCTACACCACTTGTACCTGAAGTTCCTGAAGTACCTGCTATACCTGATGTTCCATTTGTACCGCTTGTACCTGAAGTACCTATAGCTCCTGCTGCACCACTTGTACCAGAAGAACCATTAGTTCCACTTGTACCATTTGTGCCTGAAGTACCCGAAGTACCAGATGTACCTGATAAAGATTCTAATGATATAGTCCAATCACCAAATGTTCCACTTCCTCCTATTATAGTAACACCAACAACAAGAGTAGTTCCAGAGTAGGATGTTACACTTCCTAACATTTTATTAACATTACTAGCATCTGATGAAACTGATACACTTTGTCCTGCTGTAAATCCTAAATTTTCCTGTGTTGTAAATGTTTTTGCACCTACTGCTATATTAGTAGAAGTAGTAGATGTACCTAAATATGAAAATCCAGAAGTACCGGATGTACCCGTAGCACCACTAGTACCAGAGGTACCACTACTACCTGAACTTCCAGTTAAACCGGAAGTACCAGATGATCCAGTATTACCTGATGTTCCATTTGTACCACTTGTTCCATTTGTACCACTCGTACCTGACGTACCATTTGTACCTGATGTACCTGAAGTGGTATTAGTAGTATAAATATCTCCTGAAGAGGTATTATACGCTAAAATAACTGCTTGATCCGCTACATTTATTATACTATGAGTAGCAATCCTCATTGTTCCAGAAACATTTAAAGAACCAGAAACAACAAGATCATAAGAACCTGTTCCGTTTAAAGCATCTATTGGTCTTAAAACGTGGACTGGTTCTATTATACTTCCACTCGCTATGCCTGATGTACTTATTTGTGTCATTTTGGATTAATTGGTATATTAATAAATATTACGCTTTTATACAACTGTTTCTTTAAATATAGTTTTAGTTATACTATAAGATTTTGGATCAGGACCAGCCATAGCTGCTTTAATACCTGTAGGTATAATATATCCATTTACTAAAACATTCATAGTTGACCTATTAGCTCTATCTGAACCACTTTCAAGTAATATAGGTGTATTAAATGTATCTATATTAGCTCTAAACATAAACCTTTCGGGATCACCCCAATATGAACGGGCAGCGAATTCTATAGCTTCTATTATTTCATTTGCTTGAGTTGTGTAATCGGTAAATACGGATAATGTATAATTTAAATCAATATAATCAGGAATTACGCCTAATATATAAGATTTTTCAACTTTTTGGTCTCTTAAAACATTAAAATTATCATAAATATTGTTTTTAGAATATTGAGTTTCAAAATATTCTACATTATTTACTTTATTTCCATCTAATTTATTTCCTAAAGTGTTATTTTTACTAAAGTTTTCTCTTTTAATCATTACAAGAGGCACCATAGTTTTGCCATTTCTATCTCTATAAAAACCATCAGCTTGCATTGACTTCCATCTTTCGGGAGAACCATATATAACAGGAACTTCTATTTGTCTGTTATTTAGTGTAACTGTTGGTTTAATTGCTTTTTCTAAATAATACACCATGGCATTATCTATATCTTGTAAACCTATAGAAAATGGTTTATTTTTAGTATCATTTTTTAATGAAACTTGTGTTGCTCTATTAAATTCAGGTTGACCTGGTTTTAAAGTAGCAGAAGATACATCATTAGGATTGCCTACTACCTCTACATCCGTATCAGGATTTACATAAGGTTCGGGGAGTTTAGACATAAACTCTCTTCTGGTAAATGGTCTAGGTTTAAATTCCATTATAATCTTTGTTCTTTAATACCCCATTTCTCTGGTCTTGACCAGTAACAATTTACTATTATTGAATGACTTTCTCCAAAATCATCTACTGTTTCACTATATGGGTATGAAGGATCTTTACCAACTACTAGTTGATTTTCTACTAAATTATTAACTTCATAATAATCTTCATTCCATACTATTACGTCTCCTATTTCAGGAACTACATTTTGTTGTGTTAAATCATATCTAAAAAATCGAGCTGATAGTGTTCTATTTCTGTCTATTCCAAAGTCATCATCAGTTACAGTTTGTTCCCCTCTATCCAGCAAACATTTAATTAAAACAGGGCCTATCAACGTTTTACTTTGCGCTTCGCCGTAAATATTGGCGGGTGTATCATCAAGTTTTACCTTGTAGTATCCTACCTGTTGTTCGATGATTTTATGTAATAATTCTGTGTTTAATCCTCGAAATAATCTGACATCTCTTGCTTTTCCGTATAAGGCCATATTATGCTATATAAATTGGGATTGGAACTTGTTCTAAAGTTGTTACCATAGCAACAGCTTCTTCTGCTTTTCTTTGTAATTGTGACCTTCTAGAATTTTCGTCTAAGTCGTTTCTTAGTTTTTCTATTAACGCAGCTTTTAAATCAGTAGCAGAAGCTAATAAAGCATCTTGATTAAGTGTAACTTCCGCACCCGGAATTGGAACTTGAGAGTATTTACCTCTAATATATCCCAATAATTCTTTAGCTAATGCTAAAGTGTATTCAAAAATCCAATATCTACCAGGGGCATTTATAAAATCATAATTTGGGTTTTCATAGGGCACTGTTGACATATCTGTTACTAAATTACTTCCTGAAAATTGAGGTCTAACAGGTGAATTCCTTTCGTCTACTAAAATATATTGAAAACGTAATTGTCCCCCATCACTAGTTGGTATAGGGAATATTTTTAATTGATTATTTACTAATTCAAATGAAAATCCGGATCTTCTAATGGTATCATTAAGTTCAATTGCTTGTATTACGGAGACATCATAGTAAATAGGCATTAACATAAAATTAATTGCCGGAGAATAATTCCCAAATCCAAATACATCTAGTAATTGTTGGGACCCATATCCTGTACCAGCCATAGGATCAAAAAATCTTACTATTGCAGGTGTGTTTTCATAAAAAATACGTTTTACCTCAATTGATCCTGTAATTCCTTGACTATCTTTCCATGCATTTAAATCATAATCTTGTTGATTACAAACCATTGTTACTGATCCTGAATACCAGTCTATATACCCACCAGCACCCGCTTCGGATCCGTAATCTTCTGCAATTCTAATTATATTACCTAAATTAGGTTGAATTACACTTCTATTTAATGAGGAACCTGTACTAAATGCTTCTAAAGTTATAAAGTTATTTCGTATTTGGTATAAATAAAGCTCGTTACCATATGTAGTTACTGCTTCTTCAAAACAAGCATATAATGACCCACTACCCATTTCTATATCAACAGTAGGATATCCTAAACGAGTAGCACAAAACTCTGCTACCTTATCGGCATCCGTTTGGAAAGCTGATTCATTATCATAGAACCCAAATGGGGTTTGTCCTGGGACAAAACTTGATGTTCCTGTCCATATTATAGGTGATTGTTCTGCCATGTTAATTTATATATAAATATTTATGTTGTTGCAATTATATATTCTATTTGAGCGCTTTCACTACCACTGGGGTTGTATCCAATGCTTCCAGTAGGTGGCGATACAGGTTCAACTTTTATTGAAGATATATCTCCGTATGAAAATACGGGGGTGCTGCCTGATAATATACTTCCTGTAACATTAGAAGTAGATAACATAAATGAATCTCCTGCAGTAACTTTAAAATTTAGTTGTTCATTTGATGATGAAACTTTTAAATTAATTGAATGTGTTGTATCAATATTAGTTATTCTAGCATATTTTAAGCTACTAGTTACAAATGTACCAGCCCCATCAGCATTTGATAATTCAAATATTGTAGTTTCTGATCCAGAAATAGTATTTAAAATTCTATTATCAGTATAATTAATCCCAGAAATAATTTTGCTAACTTGAGATCCTCTTTGGACACCATTTAATTTTATATTTTCTATTATTTGTACGGTAAAATCGGCCATGAGTTGTATTTGATTATAAATATTTACCTTTTTTGTGCTCCACTACTACCTGCGGTACCTACTATTTGTTTTTTGGTATACGCATCACTATAATAGTTAACTAAATCCTCTACTATATCGTCTCTATTATTAGTTTGTAAAGTTATAGATTCCATGTTTTTAATTCTTTTTGCAGCATTATATAAAAATTTAAATCCTGAATCAGATTTGTTTTTTAAATCTACTTGAAATGTATCACCACATACTACCATTTTAGAGTTTTTACCAATACGAGTAACAATCATTTCCATTTGTTCATGGGTTACATTTTGGGCTTCATCTACTATAATTAATGAATTTAAAAAAGTTCTACCTCTCATAAATGACACGGGAACTATTTCTATATCTCCATCTTGAATGCATTTTTCTATTTTAACTTTATCATATAACAAATACATATTCTGATAAATGGGTTGTACCCATGGATCCATTTTTTCTCTCATATCACCAGGTAAAAAACCTATTTCTTCTTTTGAAACAGTTGGCCTAGTTATGATTACTTTATCATACATTCTTCTAAACAAACCATCTAATGCTATATTACATGCTAATAGGGTTTTTCCAGAACCTGCTTGTCCTGCTAAAAGGGTTATTGTATTATTTAATATTGTTGATTTAGATAACTTTTGTTCTTCATTTAATTGGAGTTTAAATTTAATGGGATTTTTAACAATTCTTTTAGGGGTATAAACTTTATCTGTATAAGGTTTACTTGGCATAAACTATTTTTTAATTAAACAATCATTTAAAGGCGTTCTAGTATAAATATAAAAAACCCACCTTGTAGGGTGGGTTTGTTGTAAAATTTTATTATGGTTTTGTGCTATCTATAATGTTATAAGAATCTGTTATTAACTGGTCCTGGAGTTGCTGATCCTGAATATGCAATAGATATTCCTGCGGATTGGCTTATAAAGCATATAGAGCCATAAATAGTTCCTCCTGATGCTGTAAAACCACCTGATACAAAAGCAGTAGAGCCATTTGTAGCGGCTGTTGGTGTTACTGCAGCTCCTGTATTATTGATTTGAGATAAGTTATTAAAATAAACTTGACCATCTGTATCAGCTGTTGCTTGAAAGGCAAAAAATTCACCTGATGCGGACATTGATCCACTTAATATTATCCCTCCAGCTAATCCATAGGGATGTCTAGCTATATCTATTTGATTATCCATTTATTATGTATTTAAAGTAGTTCTTTCTCTTGGAATTTGTATTACAGTAGTATCGTAATCTACATCTGCGAGTTCTCTGTCAGCAGCATCAACAATAGTACCACCTACACCAGGGTATTTACTCCCACCATTATCGTTTGTCCATAATGAATTTCCTCTAAATAATAAAGTATCTTGACCACCTCCCTCTAAAGATCCTGTAAGGAATGCTGCAGAAGTTAATGTTATTCTTGATCCAGAATTTTGATTACCAAAGAAGTTATTGGGTAAGTCAACTGTATCACCTACAGTAAGAAATTTATTTCTATCACCATCAACTGGATTTGTACTTGTCATAGAAGCGGTTAAAGCTGTTAATGCTCTACTACCATTTACTGTACCAGATACTATAACTAGACCAGATGCTGATATATATAATCTATTTGATGAAGAAACAAATAATGATGATGAAAAACTTCCACTAAAAGAACCGGAGTTCATATTAGCTGAGGCTGCCATAGAAAGGGCATTAAAAGTACCATTTAAATCACCTACAGTACCTGCAGCAATAAATGGAGTTAAACATTTAAAAGTTTGTGCATTGTTTCCTGTACCTGTTAAATTTGTTAAAGGTATAGTAGAGGGATCTTGATAAAAAGGATTACCTTCTTCAGCATCAGCTTGAGGTTGAAGTTCTCCTAATGCAAATTGTGCAGAAGGTGAAGCAACTCCTTGTAATACATAATAAACACCCCCATCCTTAAGACCTTCTAAAATTGTTCCTCCTTCAGCTGAGTATTGAACTCTATTACCTCTTTTAAAATTATTTAAACCACCTGTAAATTCAATACTATTATTTGCAACATCAACCTGTGAAGTTGCTACTACAATACTTGAAGCAGTAACTGCTGATTGTGAATATTCAAAAACTAATGTTGGTGTAGGACTATTAAGAGTTCCTGCATAACTAAATATTATTTCGGCACTACCTCCACCACTCCTATTGTTATTTGGAATTATAGCGGGGGTTCCTCCTGAAACTAAAACATCTCTATCGTATGTTACTATTATATTAGCAACATTTGCTGCAGCTGCAAAACCTGATGTATATCTGTAAAATCCTGTAGCGTTTGATGTACCACCTATAAATTGTTGTACATTTGTAATTTGAGCAGTATTTCTACTACCACCAGAAGCTCCACCACCACCTTGGGCGTTTATTAAAGCTTCATTTTGAGAGTTAATAGTGCGAACACTTTCTGCTATCATTACATCTTGAGCTAGTGAAAGTTTTTTGTATTTTTGAACCAATTCGGCTTCAGTTAAACTTCTGTTTTCATTTAACTTTTTAAAGGATTGCCAATCTGGAAGTGTTGGGGCAAAGAGGTTTGCGTACATATTTGTTTAAATTTTTTAATACACCGATAAATATATATAAAAATAAAAAACCCGCCTTTACAGACGGGTTCTTATTTAAAAAAGTATTATTGTTTAACTATATGCTATTATAGTGCATCTAAGTCAGCAACAAATACTTTACCATAAAATTCAGGACGTACCATTTTCTTAGCATAACGCGTCATGATACCTTTTCTTGGAGTGAAGGTATTAGGATCGTACACTAGAGGTGTCATGATTAATGGAATATATGGAGCATATACAGCACCACTTTCTAGGAATTGATTTCCTCTAAAGCCCATCAAGATTGTGTTTTCAGTCATGTATGGGTTTTTGTACACTTTATATCGGCTATTTAATGCACCAATCTTCTGTACACCAAAGGCGTAAGTTGATTTAGAAACATCGCCATCCGTATCAGCAGCAAATCCTGGAATTGATTCCAATACTGTAGCTACTGTTGGAGAAATTACCATAAAGTTAGCTCCACCTCTTAGTGTTCTTTGGTGGATTTCGTTACTAATTTTCTGTAATTTAATACCTAGTGTTTGGAACCAGCTCATTTGAGTATAGTATACACCAGCAGTGTTAGGATCAAATGCTGTACCAGCATTGTTTAGTTGATTACCAACTTTAGCTGACCATACTGCAGTGATAGGAGCATTTTCAATTAACATTGAAAGAATTTCAAGATCAATTTCCAACGAGATGTATTCTGAAAGGATTGAAGTCAATTCAGCTTCAGCATCTAAACTATGGAAAGCATTTAAATCTTGAGAAAATTCTGGTGTCCATTGAGCTTTTAATTTTCTAGTTTTAGCAGAAATAGTTTCTGATCTTAACTGAACATTAATTTCTGGAATAACAATGTTTTCACAGTTATCACAAGATTCGCTTGATAATGAGTTAGGAACCGCCGTTGATGGGTTTGGTCCTGCTTCGAAATCACCTCTTGCATTAAATGTAGTTGCTTTGCTATAATATACACTACCTGTACCGTTTGCTAAATAAGCAGCGGATCCACTAAATACGAATTTAATAGCACCACCTGATTCAGTAACAGCTGTAAAGGCTGGTAATTGAGCAGTTCCTGGTGATTTTTCACCATCTACTGATGATCCTGAAGTAAAGATAAATGACTGTACTGCAGTTAGATCTACTAAACCATCATTTAGGAATAAAGATCCTGTATCAATAGTAACAGTTTTGATCATTGAAACACCATTCATTGCACCTGCACCACCTGGAGCAGCAGCAGAAGCAGAATATCTTGCATCAAAGTTTACGTCTACCCAAGTTCCAGAGGCTACTGTAAACCCGTTAGATTGAGAAAATTGGTTCATTGAGTAACCATATCTTCCAGAGCCATATAGACCACCTGAAGCAGCATTACCAAAGTTTTCTGTTAGATTACCATAAAGTGAATCTCCAGTGTTAAATGGTTTTTTGTTATTTCCGTACTGGAAATCTAGATAAAATACTAGACCAGCAGGTAAAGACATTGGCTGTACAGAAACAAATTCTTTAGCAGCGATTTGTCCGAATACTTTACGTACAAGAGGCAATGCTACAGCAGCGTATTGTCCACCAGTTCCGTCAGTCCAATTACCTCCGGTTCCAGTCGTTGAAGCTTCAACAACGAGTTGTTTAGCTTGGTTTTCAAGCATGATTGCCATGTTAGATGTATCAGTATCATTACTGATTCCTTCTAGCAATCCTGACTTGGCCCACTTCCCTGCAAGTCTAGCGGCATCTTTTTGCACAGACTTGTATGGGTTAGCGGTTTCTAATAGTTGATTTACTACGTTTGACATTTTTTAAATTTTAAATGTGTTAATAATTGTTTTTAAATTAGTTGATAATACCAGCTAATTTTTGCATTCTAGCAACAAAATCATCTCCTTCAACAATTGGTTGTTTTTGTGGTGCTACACCTGCAGCTTTAGAAGCAAATCCTCTATTTTCTTGGATTGGTTTCTTAACTTCATTTGTAATACCCTCTTTAATTGTTTCAAAGATATTTTTTACTTCTTTAACTGTTTCAGCACGATCAAAAGCATTAATTACTTTTACTTTTTGTGATTCAGTTAATGATTTGTTACGGAATAGTTTGTTTACATAAAGAAGTTTAGCGTTTAAAAGATTAACTTCATTCAGTTCTGATTTGAGAGTTTTGATTACTTCAATAGCTTCATTTAATTCTGCTTTTGTTTCACCCATAGTTTCCATTTCAGCTTGAGAAGGCATTTTTTCTTCGTCCATGTCGGCTTTTTTAGCTTCATCCATGTCCTTATCTTTCATTTCTTCATCAATTTCAATTTCTTCTGAATCTGAAGTCATTTCAATTTCTTCGCTTTCTCCACCACCACCCATTACGTCAGTAATAACGTCACGGATAATGTCTCTTAATTCATCTACTGTAATTTCTCCAACTTCATCTTCGTCGTCAGCTTTACCAGCGTCTTCGCCTTTTTCGTATTCATATTTGTCTACGTCGGCTCTTTCGTCTTCAGATTCGTCTTCTTCTGTTACTGTAGGTTCTGCTGTTTCACTTGTAGTTTCTGCAGCTTCTAATTCAGCAAGTAGTTCATCTAGATCGATTTCTTCAATTGCTCCTTCTTCAACTTCAGCGGTTTCCTCGAATTTATTTTTTTCGATTTTACGCGTTACGCCTCGGACAGAAGAATCTCTCTTTCCATCTAAATAACCTTCTTCTTCTGCGTCCGTACGAGCATTCTCGTTCTTCTTCAGATCTTCTTTTTCGTCTTTCATACCATCTTTGTATCCTTCTTCTTCCGCATCAGTACGAGCGTTTTCAGTTTGGACTTTTGATTCTAAGGCAGGATCAACTTTTTCATATGTACGTTTTTTACCTACTGTTTCATCAGTAGATTCTTTTGTTTCGTCCATATCATCTTTTTCTTCTTTCATTTCATCTTTTAATTCATCCAAATCTTCAGCTTCTTCTGATAGTTTTTTTTCTAACATAGATTGAATCTGTGGAGTAAAAGCTTCTTCCAATGCTAGCTTAGCGTTTGCAAGAGCCGTTTCACGGATCTCCTTAGCTTCAGCGACAGCATCGTTGAAAAATTTTGTGTTTGACATTGTTAATAAATTTTAATGTGATTACTTATTAGAGAAGTAATATAGGGTTTATATATTGAGTGAGGTATTATTGGGAATACCTATCTTATCTGTAGATAAATATATAAAGAATTGAAGAAAATGAGGAGTGCTTAATTAATACAGCAAATACCTGATTGTGTGCAAATTATATCAGAAATTATTGAATTTAATTTACTATATTTAGTATTATTTTTTGAAGTGTATCCTTCGTTTATACCTGTTGGTTTTAAGAATGCACCATGTGTAGAAGGTGTTGACACAAAATCCCAACATAATAATTCAAAATCATCTTGAACTTCTACTCTACCTTCACCTAATGGTTCAACTGAACCCATACCACGTGACGAAATACCAACGGTAATACTGTTATTAAATAATTCTCTCAATATGTTACCCGATGGCGTAGTTAAAATTTCAATTTTACCCATTAAATCGTTTCCATCCCACCATAATGACTTAATATTATGAGATGCATTTTTTAGATTGATAACAGCTGATTCTGGGTGGTCTAGTTCGCCTAATGCTCTATTTTCAGCAATAGGTCCATCAATATATTTATCAACTTCTTTTTTTAAAACATCATAAGGATATGTTCTACCATTATGATTAAATTCTTCAGCACGTTGGACAACGCCCTCAACAATCATATTTTTACTACCGCCAACGCCCTCAACAATTTGAGATTTTTTAGGTGTAAATATGGAATATTCTAATAATAATGATTTTTTCATTATTTGTCTGCTATTTTAATATAAGCTTTTGGATCTTTTTTCTGTAGTTCAAGAGCAGTTGCCGCATCTGGAGCTTCTATAGTTTCATCTACATCCTCTTTTTCTAATCTACGTGCTTCTACTCTGTCTTTAAGTTCATTAATATCAACTTCGTACCTATTAGCATACTTTTCATATATAGAATCACGATTTTTACCTAATTCAGCTATATCCTCTGGGGTAGATTCATTTGTATCGTACTTATCGGCATACATTGTATAAGTTTGTTCATCTAGAAAAGAAGTTTTTCCTTCCTTCATGATTTTGCCATTAGTTTTCTTTAAAGCCTCTATTGATTTTTTATTTACTTCAATATCATATAAACTCTCGCCTTCCATTTGGTAAGCTACCATTTTTTGATAGTATTGAGGGTTTTTAGTAAGATTTTTTAATACTTTTTTAGATGCTTTTTTAATATTATTAGTATTTAAATCTTCTTCCATCCAATCGCCAACGGCATTATTAGCCAGGTTCATTTCAATTTCTAACCCTCTTGCATATTCATAGGGATTAACCATATCAATGGTTTTAGCTATGATTTGTACACCGTCTTTGTAAGATTCGTCTAGTTTTTTGTCAGTTTGTGACGTGTAATTAGACGTATCTTGAAGTTTTTTATAAAGATCTTTTAGTTCCATGTATATAAATATTTATCTTTCTTTACTCAGTTAATCCTTTAATACGATTATTTAATTCTGTTAATTTATTTGCTATATCACCAAGAGCATTTTTAGTACGTTTTAGGTAGGACATACCTTCATTACTTTGTTTTAACTCATTTTTCATTCTCTCAGTATGACTTACTACTTTTAATACTTCATTTAACCTTTGTCTAATTTCTCTAACGGCTCTATGGATTTGTTCTGTAGGTGTACGTAGTTTAGCTGATTTTTTAAATGAAGAATATCTAGCTTCTGATATGTTATCTTTTTTACCCATTACACCAGGATATTGACCTTCAAAAGCGGACACTATAATATCCTGTACATTTTCATCTCTAAGACTTAGGATCATTTGTGAAAAATTATTTACACCAAATTCTTCAACAATATTACTTAAAATATCTTTAGAAACCCCTAATCTTTCATTTAAACCCTTATTTTCAGTTACATTTTTAAATTTTTTATAAGCCTCGGGTTTTGTTTTTCTAATGTGTGTTCTATATTTATTAAATACATCTCTTATTTCATCGCTTATATCATCAATAACAGTATCATCAGTTTTCTTGGCTAATGTATCTAAAAATCTTTTTAGTTCTTCAAATTCTTTAAACACTGTATCATATGCGGGGACATAATCTATATCCCATGAAATTTGACCCGTTTGGTCATCTATATTTGTAATAGTATATTGTACTCCACCTTCAATATCAACATCTCCAACTTTGGCACTATCTTTAGCAAATTTAGCTAATTCTGATACAGAACCAGCATCTTGTGTGTCCATATCATACCCTGTGTTATCACCAGCATTAGCTTGGCTATCTGTAAAATCTGTTACAGGATTCCAATTTTTATATTTTTTATCTGCCTTTGTATTAAGACTACTTAAATATTGATTAATTGATTTTTCAAACAATTTAACATAATCTATAGCTTTTGATTTTCTATTAGGAATAGAAGGACTAAGTGTAGTAAAAGGTTCAGAAACATCTATTTGTTTTGATACTGGTGATGTTTTGACTACCTTAGATTGACCTTGTTTTAATTTGGACCAATCAGGATTTTCTTCGGTTTTTTTCTTTTTAGGTTTAAAAGCCTTTGGAGTAGCATATTGCATCCCAGTACCGGCTACAAAATTAGCACCAGTTCCCGTAGTGCTCATTTCTTTTTTTAATCCCTTTAAACTTAATTTTTTCATATTACCTCAATTTCAGATGAAAGTTCAAGATATTGCAATAAAGCAACTAAATGATCATCTTTTAAATTTTTAGTTGTTAATATTGGCTTAATTAAATTTATAACTTCTTGAATTTTTATTTTAAGAGCAGGGCTTTCTATTTTAGAAATATTTTCCTTTAATACTTTTGAAATACCATTGAATTTTTTATTTAAAAATTCTTTTAATTTAGGAGCATCAGTAGCACTGTTAATATATTCTTTTAATACTTCTTTTTGATCTTTAGTTAACCCATCAAATTTAGTATTATATTTCTCTAACATAATTTTATATGCTAAAGAACGTGTACCTTTATCTAATTGAGTTAACTCTTCAACTAAAGGTGAAAGAGAGATTTTAGAGTTTGGGTTTGAAGTAATATATTCTAGTATTGTAATCTTGGATGTAATAATAGATTCAGGATTTCCGAATTTTTTATTATTATAAGATTCAAATAACACATATGTAGAAGCTAAAAGTTTATAATTTTTAATTTTAGCCCCAAAAAAATCATTAATATCAAAATTATTTTTAATTTCTTTTATTAAATTGTATTTTTCTTTAGATAGTTTATCTTTATCTAATCTTCTAGATAAATCAAGTAATGTAGATAGTATTGATTCAGCTTTACCTTCTGATAAAGATGTTGAACGGTTAAGTGTCTGGTATAGTTTATTTTCGTTAGCTAATTCACTTTTAGTAAAATATTTTTTTACTAAACTTGCTGCTTTTGAATTACTATTAGACATTGTGTCTGATGTAATCTTTCTTACTAAAAGTTCAAAAAGAACACCAGTGTTCTTATACTTGTTGTGTTTTATTTTCATAAGTAGTGCGCTACTGTCTATAAATATTGTAATTATTTTATTTCTTCACGTATTTGGTCTTCATCTAGTAAATTTTCTTTTTCAAATAGATTTACTTGTGTTTTAGGAAACATTTTCTTTAAAGCCGTTTCATTTTGTGCAAATATAGCTCTAGCAGCAAGATTTTCTTCTCTAACAAATTTCTTTTTAGATTCACGTAATCCTGGTCTATCTTCTGCTTGAGTTGAAGATGTCATTGTATCAGAACCCGTAACATCTTTTCCAAGGTTGCTATCTTGATGTCCATAATCGGATGGACTTTCAGATGGTCTTCCTTGATCTAATGCTGTTTCAGGATAATTTTTATCACCAATAGCATATCCTGATGGAACTCCTTTACTACCTGGATATCTACCAGAACCATATAATGAAGCTAACGAATGAGGTGTACCATATGCTTCACCTGATTCAGCGGGATCATTTCCTTCGTTTTCTATTTGATTTTCTCTAAATCTACGTTTTTGGTCTTCAATAATTAAATCTCTGTATTCTTGATATTGGTCTTCACTAAAGTGGAAGATATTATCATAAATCCAATCAGTAGGCATTAGTTTTTGTTCTAACATTGAAGTTGCTAGTTCTACTTTTTCTTTCATAAGCGCAATCCTTTCTTGATCATATATGATAGAAGGAGTAGTTAATGAAAGTTCAAAGTTAGTTAATGACGCACCATCATAACCTTGAGCGTATAAATGCACTAATGCAATTTTAGTTAACTCGGATACTAATATTTTTTGTATACGTTCAACTGTGCGGGCAAACCGTATGTCTTCCGCAGCTAATGTTGCTTTACCATTTAAATCGGCTTCATACCCTAAATAAGCTTTTGGTACTTTTAAAGCAGCAAATAATTTGTCTCTTAAATATGTTACATCTTCAATTGCAGCATAATCTAAACCTTTTGTAGTTTCAATTCTTGTAGTTGCATCACCACCTCTAACGGGGATATAAAAATCCTCTAGGATGTTTTGCATGTTGAATTTTAAATTATACTCACCAGTTTGTGGATCAACATATGGTGTTTTTTTCATTTTATTAATCATTCTTTGCATGTACCCTTCTACTTCAGCAGGAGGTATATTACCTACATTTACAAAAAATGTTCTTTTTTCAGGTGCTCTAACAATTCTATGGATTAACATTGCGTCTTCCATTAATGTCATTTGTTTCCATATTTTACGAGCAGGTTCTAAATACGATCTACCATAAGGTAAATAATTAAAATCTGATAGTAATCTAAAGTGAGCCATTTCATAATTGTCAAATACTATACCTGTCTCATTATCTTCGTTTTGATTTACTGTATAATAACCGGAACCTGCATTTCCTCCACCATTTACACCCTCTGGATTATATCTGTAACGAATTGCTGCAGGGTTTTCTGGGTCATATCCTTCTTGTCTTTCCATATGGTAAGCAGTATAAGGTATAACATTATATACACCGAATTTTTCTGCAATTTCTAGTTTTAAGAAAAAATCACCATACTTACACATTTGACGTATCCACATCCACATATTAAAT
>ENA-OSJC01000729-OSJC01000729.1-marine-metagenome-genome-assembly--contig:-NODE-729-length-30439-cov-7.524867_pt1 | contig 30439 bp, 26 predicted proteins | sample MGYA00237885_ERZ534234 | MGnify/ENA primary metagenome ERZ534234 (study PRJEB26413, sample SAMN06343907) | marine metagenome | isolation source: coastal waters | place: Atlantic Ocean: West Antarctic... | reverse complement strand
TTATAGATTTATTATTAGAAGTAACGGCATAATCAGCACATCCGGATATTAGGTAAATCATTAATATTATGAGCCAATATCTCATTATAGTTATCCTTGCCCAAATGGTCCTTAAATGACACTCAATATTAACATACCAAAGATAGCTGTTTGTTGCGAAATAGAGGAATATTTACCTAAAGCAGAGCGTTTAGCTCACCGATTAGGTATTCACTTGATGAGCGAACTGACGCCTAAGACTAAAGACAGCGAGGCTATCAATGTTAGCCGGCAAGAAAAACAAGACTATAAATTATTGGTAGATGATACAGGTATTGCGCTATATCCGAGTGATCTAAGGGTACATGGGCCTATCAGGGTTGACTTTAATGCTGGAGCCAATAGCCACCGTCGTAAATTTGGTGGGGGCAATGGTCAAGCGATCGCAAAAGCAGTCGGTGTGTCGGGGCGGTTTTCTCCTACCGTGCTAGACCTTACTGCTGGGTTAGGTGGAGATGCCTTCGTTTTAGCCTCATTGGGCTGTGATGTGCGTCTGTTTGAGCGCAATGCAGTCATATCCTGTCTATTAGAGGACGGCATTAAAAGAGCGATGCTGGCCAGCCAAGATGACCCTGAGCTGCATGAGGTGATGCAACGTTTTACATTTATCGAAGGTGATTCAAATAAGGCCGTTAATGCTATGTCCGAGGAGGAAAGACCGGATGTGATATACCTTGACCCAATGTTTCCTCACCGAAAGAAGTCAGCGAAGGTTAAAAAGGAAATGCAGGCCTTTCAAAACATTGTTGGTGGAGACGAAGATGCTGGCTCACTGCTTGAGAAGGCTGTGGGTGTTGCTCGTTATCGAGTCGTTGTAAAAAGGGCTACCAATGCTGAGTTTCTTGCCGGTTTAAAGCCAACCTATTCTCTGACGGGTAAAAGTACACGTTTTGATATTTTCGCGGCGCGTAAAATACCTTCTTAGCGAGGCCTTCTCATCACCAGGTAATTACCGACAACTGCCAGTAGGAACCCACAAGCAGCCATAGTAGTCCACTGGTAGTCTTCGAAAATTGTTGATAGGCCAATGGCTACAAAGGGTATCATTAGCGCACCGTAACTGGCCTTCTCAGGGCCAATAATTACCATCAACTTCAAGTAGGCACCAAATGCTAATATAGTGCCGAATATGGATAAATAGATGAGAGACATGGTGTATTCGACACTATAGTCAAATGTGAAGGGAGTCCCAGTGAGTAATGCTATTATGCTTAACGCACCTGCACCATAAAGCGTGGACCAAGCGTTAATTCTCCACACTGAGTGACCTAGCATACCACTGCGTGTTGCCGCCATATTTCCCAGCGAGGCACTAAAAACAGCAGTCAAGGCTAAACCAAACCCTTTTAAAGCATTTTCACCGGAGTTAGCATTACTCAATTCGGGTGAGAAAAGTAAGTACAGTCCGCACAAACCCACAAGCCCACCAAGCGCGGTATTCCGCTCAATAGGGCGGTTTAAAAAAATACGTCCATTGATGAGATTAAAAAAGACAATCAGTGAAAAAATAACGGCGATGATACCACTCGTTAAAAACATCTCAGACATGTAGATAAACCAGAAATTTACTCCAAAACTCAAGACCCCTTGAATCATAAAGAAAACGTGATCTAGCCGAGTGGCACGTAGAGTTACACCTAAAAACCTGCAAATACAAAAAAGTAGCACAGAGGCCAGTGCCATCCGATATATGACTGATATGATCGGGTCAACAGTTCCAAGCTGAAAGGTGATTACTAGCCAGGTAGACCCCCAGATGGCGACAGTTGAGAGATATAAGAGAGTTGTTTGATAGTTCATTTGTATCGTTACCGTAGATTTAACCCAATAAAATATTTAACACAGCAGCTGTGACACAATTTTGTGATAAATCTTAGTTAGTTTGTTCAAATCTTCAGTAGACACATGCTCATCAACACGGTGAATACTACTATTTAGAGGCCCTAACTCAACTACTTCGGTCCCTAGCGGCGCAATAAATCGTCCATCAGAGGTACCACCCGCCGTAGATAGTAACGTTTTGAGACCGGTGACCTCCTCTATACATTGCGAGGTGACATCGACTAACAACCCAGTGTCGGTTAAAAATGGTTGTCCATTTAGTCTCCATTCCATGCTGTAATTAAGTTCGTATTTATCCAAAATATCTTCAACACGCTGACGTAGCTGTGTCTCAGTACTTTCAGTGGAGAACCGAAAATTAAATAGCACCTTTATGTCTCCCGGTATAACGTTGGTTGCGCCGGTACCACTGGAGATATTTGATATCTGAAAAGAGGTTGGTGGGAAATATTGGTTTCCGTCATCCCAGACTTCATTAATCAATTCGTTAATTGCGGGGTTAGCCGAATGAATCGGGTTCAATGCCAGGTGAGGGTAGGCAACATGTCCCTGCAAACCTCTTATGGTCATCGTGCAACCGAGCGATCCTCGCCGACCATTTTTAATCGTATCTCCACATTGTTGAGAGCTTGAGGGCTCACCGACCAAACACCACTGGGGAATTATATTATGCTCTTGAAGCCATTCAACAACACGTGCAGTGCCATTAACTGCAATGCCTTCTTCATCACTGGTTATCAAAAAAGCCAGTCTACCGGGATGCTCAGGATATTCCGCCACAAATTGCTCTGCTGCGACTACCATCGCGGCAAGAGAGCCTTTCATGTCAGCGGCTCCACGTGCGTAGAGCAGACCATCTTTTACAACTGGAGTGAACGGAGGGTTTGTCCATTGCTCGGAGGGACCCGTCGGAACGACATCAGTATGCCCGGCGAAACAAAAAATAGGCCCTTCGCTGCCATGTACAGCCCAGAAATTATCGACATCTTCAAATTTTAACCGCTCAACACTAAACCCGCATGCTATTAGACGGTTTAACATTAATTCCTGACATCCAAAATCAAATGGCGTTACAGACGGCCTGGACGCAAGATCCATGGCCAATGCCACGGTAGGAGAGTTAACGATCATTATTTTTCCCTACGTTTACGAGTCGCTATTGTAATGTGCAAAACACTCTGCGGCTATATAACCCTTAACAGGTTTTTGTTTTAATAACGGTTTAAATAAGTGTAACAATGATATGACAATGTCTAATGGCAGTGACCGTAATTTTGATGACTTAACCGAAAAATTTTCCCGCAAAGTATACGGAGGGTTAAAAGGTGATGTCAGACTTGCCGTTATTTGGAGAGATTTATTATCGGTGATGCCAGCAATTAATAGTTCACAGCCAATACGAGTACTTGATGTTGGTGGCGGTCTTGGTCAAATGTCCGTGAGGCTTGCAGAGCTTGGACATCATGTCACTTATAACGACGTATCTTTGAATATGTCAGCTGTAGCTAAACAATCAGCCAATAAAGCGGGTGTAGAAAATTCAATTATCTGGTGCCAGTGTCCCTACCAGGATCTGGATCCGCAACGATTAGGGCAGTTCGACTTAATACTGTGTCATGCGATGATGGAATGGTTGGATAAGCCGCAGGACTTACTTGCTGAATTGTTGAGGCATCTTTCGAGCAACGGTATCATCTCGCTGACATTTTACAACCACAACGCTCTGGTATACCGAAATTTAATTCGAGGTAATTTCAAAATGCTTGAGTCGGCGTTCAAAGCTGACAAGGGAAGCCTAACCCCTCATACACCATTTCAGCCTGAGCTGATCAAGAGCTGGTCAGAGAAGCTCGATTTAAGGCTGGTTAAGTCTTCCGGCATAAGAGTCTTCCATGATTATGTAACAACCGTTAGGGGAGGCCATACTAGCGCTGAGGCAGTCATTGAGACTGAGCTAGTATATTCAGAGATGGAGCCATTTAAATGGCTGGGTCGATATATGCACTTTATATTAACAAGTAATAACGCGCAGACGCCGCAACTCGAAGAGAGATTAAGTGACTGAGCCCAATTAGTTAAGCTAATCTATCTTTTGCGGCATTTATCTTAGCCGCCAGGTAGTCGCTTCCACCCCGGTCGGGATGCAAGCGTTGGACCAATCGTTTGTGCGCTTTGATCACTTCTTCCTTTGATGCGGTCTGATCAAGGCCCAAGACTTCATATGCCTCACTCTCCGAAAGGCCATTGAAACTCTCGGCATTGAAACCATCTTCGTTCTGCTGGCCTGCATTCCCTCGACGCATTCTATAGGCATATAAAAGAGCATATGACTCGCGGTCAATGTCTTTTAACTGAGTGGCTATACTTTCCAGCTGTTCATCGCTAAGTTCCGACAACTTTTTACCAGCCAGGTCACCAATAAGGACTTCCCCATCCATTTGTGAGTTAGAAAAGTTAATAGTGACGTTGAGCGATTTAGTTTTAAATTGCGATGGACTAGTCTTGAATCGACCTAAGAGCCGAAGTATTGGCAACGCTCGGAACCCAAACGCAAGAACCGTTTTGCCCAATGGTATCAAAGCCGCTAATCCAGCCCCGACCCAATGCATTCGCCCAGATATAACAAGTATGACGGATATAGATAATACCGCCCAAAAAGCGCTACGCCAGAGGAAAGGCCGCTTTCTCTCAGTTGGTAGCCTTTTGACGGTTGACCACCAATACCAAACAATAAAAATAAGACCGACAAGCAATATGAGACGAGGCATAGATATTTACAACTCCGGTAGTAAGACCTTAACAGGCGGCCCTAATCCTAGTTCAATACAGAGGGCCATTCAACCAAAAAACCCGGCAGCCAATTACCTGTTTTTTAAAACGTCCCTAAGTTTATCGGCCATCCCTAAAATACTAGCCTCGGTAGTTTCCCAGTCGATACACGCATCAGTGACCGAAACGCCATAAGCCATGTCATCTGGATTACTGGAAAGCTTTTGATTGCCGCCGTTGAGGTGACTTTCAACCATTGCTCCGATGATAGATGTATTGCCCTCCAGAATTTGATTGGCCACGTTCTCGAGGACTAGGGGCTGTAGATTATGATCCTTATTGGAGTTGGCGTGACTGCAATCAACCATAATATTAGGTGTTATCCCTTCAGCGATCAGTTCATGTTCGCAAATCGAAACACTAACAGAATCATAATTTGGCTTACCGTTTCCTCCGCGCAATACCACATGGGCGTATGGGTTTCCTTTAGTGGTGATCACAGAGACTTTGCCATCTGAATTAATGCCTAAAAATCGGTGAGGACTAGCGACTGACTGGAGTGCGTTAATGGCTACGGTTAGACTACCGTCGGTGCCATTTTTAAACCCGACTGAGGACGACAGTCCTGACGCCATTTCACGGTGAGTTTGCGACTCTGTGGTGCGGGCACCAATTGCCGACCAGGCAATTAGATCTTGCATGTATTGAGGTGAGATAGGATCCAGCGCTTCAGTTGCAGTTGGTAATCCTATTTCTAAAATATCATGCAGCAGCTGACGACCAATATGCAGGCCGTCGGTAATTTTGAAAGAGTCATTCATAAAGGGATCATTTATTAACCCTTTCCAACCCGTTGTGGTCCTGGGCTTCTCAAAATAGACACGCATAACGATCAACAAAGTATCGCTTACTTTGTCGGCCAAGACCTTCAGTTTTTTTGCATACTCATGAGCAGCGCCAAGATCATGGATCGAACAGGGCCCTACGACCACAAAAACTCGATGATCTTTGCGCTCTAAAATATTTTCGATAGCTTTTCGGCCACTGGCGATTGTTTCACGAGCAACATCCGATATAGGAATCTCACGCTTTAGCTCAGCAGGGGTCACCAGAATTTCTGGTTGCTCGATATTAATGTTTTCTACAGCTTTACGATCCATTATTGGATTTCCTGACAGAGTTTGAATTTTGGAGAACGCTATTGTACTGAAAACGAAACGTTTTTGAAGACTATTCCTCAGTTACCTGACTAAACAGTCCGATCTGCGGAAAATATAGCCCGCAGCGAACGGGCTCTGAACCAATTTTGTTATACAGGCCAACATAATGATTAAGCTGGCCTTTGTAGTAATTGATTTGCCTCTGCTCAAAGTCTTCGGTCGTTTCGTGTTGGTCTGGACGCGTAAATTTGTAATCAATAATCCAGCGAATACCATTATCAATAAATGTCCTATCGATGATTGATATTCCAGTAGATTCGCCATCACTACGCACATAACTAAGTGACTGCTCACAGCATGCCTGGGCATGATCGTTCAGAATCCACTGGCCATTACTGTCATTTACAGTATGCATAATAGCGTTCGACAGATCGTTGAGCTCCTTCTTGGTGGCAAGGATTCCTAATTCCTGAAGTTGGGCTCGCCAGCTGATGGGTAATTTTTGTAACCTCCCAATAGGCCATGCCGCAAGACCTTCATTGGCCAGTTGCTTTAAGCTCCTGTGCAGAACGGTACCAAGATGCCGGGCTCTTATGGATAAATCATTTTCGCTAGATAAAAATGTATCGCTCGTTTTAGCACCTGGCTGGCTCAGTAGGGCATGCTTCTCTATGTTTGGTGTGACAAATTCCGCCGGTAGTCTCCGTATATGCTCTAGTTTACGCTGTCCGTCGTTCAGTAATTTATCCTCACTTACATCAGTGCTTGTTACATCGAACCCTCCTAATGCAATAGTGTCAGCAATGGGTTGCCAGATAGCATGAAGCAAGCTAGTTTTAGTCGGGATGTTCCAGCCCTCTTTTTTACCCGGTATCAATTTCGCGCAGAGATATAATTTTTTGATGGCGCGAGTTGCCGCAACATAAAGTACCCGAGTATCTTCTAATCTGGTCTTTACGCTAGATTCGTATTTAAGATAAGCATAAACGGGGTCATCCTCTTCATCATGGGCCCCTAAGGGAGCCATAATTAATGACGATTGGTTGTCCTCAGAAATAATCTTTTGCCAGCGTAGTAGAGGCTTTTTATCTGACGGCGATTTAGTGCCTAACGATGGCAAAATGACATGATCAAACTCTAAGCCTTTTGATTTATGTATTGTCATGATCTGGATTTTAGAGCCAGATTGCACCTCAGCGCTATAATGGGGTGATGGATTAGCATAGAGTTTTTCAACGGCCACTTCGAAACCTGACCAGTCCTTTATTAATCCAGCTACTTGCCAAGTCTCAAGCAGGTCTAAATAACGCCGAATATCACTAAGATCAGCATCGTTACTAATCGTTGCTGGTCCTCCTAAACTCTGCCAGGTTGACTCAACGGCAATGCGTATATCTGTTCGGCCTCGATTCTCCCATGCGCTTATCAATGTAGGGATAATTCGTGTCAGGGTTTGTAGCCCATAGTGAGACAGCCGTTGTGAGGACGTAGACTCAAGAAGGTTACGTAGTTGTTCGAGAATAGCATCTCCTGTGTATGGATTTACCATGCTGCTATTGGATAGAGTTAACAAATCTTCTAACCCCAAGCCACAAAAAGGAGTTCTTAACAAGGAAAGCCAAGCAACCCTGTCTGCTGGAGATACGAGTGCTCGTGTTAATGACATCATATCCAGCACAGGCATACGCGTGCCCAGTGGTGTAATATCATGCGCTTCCCAGTCAAGGTTTGCTGCCTGCAGAGCTGGAATAATGTGCCTCAGATGACCGCGGCTACGGACTAAAATAGCAATAGACTGACTATTATCGGCGCGGGAGATCTGGCGACAGATATTGGCGATGTGATCAGCCTCGGCAGTATCGGCTAACTCTCCAGAAAAGCCGCTAAAACTAACCGCATCATTCTCACCATAATTTTTGAAAGCGGATGATGGGGAATAGGGCACTGCGCCGCGGCTAATGTCAGCGCGCTTTGGAAAAGCACCACTAAAGACATGGTTTACCCACTCAACCACACCTTGCTCAGATCGGAAATTCGTTGACAAGGTTAATGGTGTACATTGAACAGTACCAATAGAGTGACGTTGAAGATTGATAAATAAACCTACATTTGCATTCCGAAATCCATAGAGAGACTGCATAGCATCGCCCACTAAAAATAGTGTTCGACCATCCTCTGGCTGCCAACCTGTGACTAGCTGTGCGATGAGTTCGACTTGTGAGCCAGACGTATCCTGGAACTCATCGACTAATATGTGACGCAACTGGTAATCTAGCCGCAGGGTGATATCAGACACAATATCATCACAGGCAGGAGTAATAGCCTCTAGCGCGGATAGCGTAATAGCGGGATAATCGCACTGATCATGTTCTTTGAATTCAGTAATAAGTTGCGCGGCTAAATGAGGTAATAATAATGCGAGTGCGTCAAGAATTCTTTGTTGACTAAGATTTATGGAATGGTCGGGTAAGTGCAATATATTACCGATTTGCTCCTCTAAGTCGTGCTGACCTCTGCACCAACTGAGAAGTTCGTCCATGCGCCCTTTATGTTCTTTTTTATCTGCGGGAAACCCCGCGTTTTTGTCGATTTTAAGACGAATATTGCCCTCTTTAGTGACTAACATCCCCAGTAACGCTTTCCATTCTGAAATACCTGAGAGACTACTGTCAGGAACATCAGCTATGCCAATGAGTTTAGCCAGCGCTGGGTTTTTACCCTCCGGCAGATGACTCGCGGCAAAGTCAGCTAGTGCGATCAGCTCTCCTATAATAGGCATAAGCCGTTCATAAAGATCGTTTAATTTTTCATCAACAATGTTCTCTATGACGCGCTCAAAGTAATGCCTATTGTCTTTACTGCCGTAAATGAGCGGTAACCACTGTTCCCTCTTATTGAGTAATTCGGAAAGAAGGCGCTCGCAGCGTCCTAGGTCGTTACCGGTGTGTGCCAAAATGATCTCAAGTGACGGGGCTAGCGATTCATCTGTCTCCAGCTTTTGAAGTAGAGAGCGACTTGCGGCTTCATAGTGAGCTTCTGGATACTCACTTGGGTCAGATATATCTCCAAGCTTTGTTTCCAATGAAAATTGACGTGCGATATAACGGCAAAAGCTATCGATTGTCTGGATACGCAATCGATTTGGCATGTCCAATAAATTCCAGTTTAAATGCTTATCTTGAAGCAACGCTTTTTGTGCTAGATCCCATGTCTGTGCCGCATAACTATCACTCGGCCGTGGTTCATTGGCGGCCTGTTGAAGGGCAATATGGACTCTTGACGCCATCTCCGCTGCAGCTTTTCGTGTGAAGGTAATACTAAGTATTTCTTCCGGCTCATTAACCGTTGCAAGCAAACCCAAAATACGTTGTGTAATCAGCCCAGTTTTTCCTGATCCCGCAGGGGCCGAAACAATAAAACTTTCTCGGGGATCTATCGCTTTGAGCCTCTCTGCCTGGTCAACTACGGTTTTCATTCAGTATCCCCAGTACCAGCAACAATGTCGTTGATCATTGACTCTTCAGACCATCGATTGAGTGGTAATAAGTGCGTCTGATAGGCGATACCACTGGCGTGAATTACCTCCATTTGTGCGACACCAGCAGTAAATTCGGACGCCAGTGCAGTCATCGAAGTGTGCCAGCTAACGACACGCTCGCCCCAATCATCACTGAGCTTTTCTCCGTCTATTAATTGACTATCACTTATACCTGTAAATCGAATCTTTCCGCCTATTATTTGTGCAAACGCACATCCATTAACGACTGGTTCTCCCGCAGAGACGTACAGCGGCAATTGCGGATCTTTAGGTCTTTCACCATCCCAATGGGCTGGATTAATGGTTCCCGATTTGTAGTCAACAATTAATAATTTGTCACCGATCCTATCAACTCTATCTAATCGAAGTGATATCTTTAGATCGCCAAATGTAGCTGTGTGTTTGATTTCCAGAGACTCAATGTTAAAGTTTGGTCGCTGCTTTTCTTGCGCAATCCATTCCCATAGTAGTTTTACTAATCTGTTACGTTCAATAAATCTGTAACGATCCCCGCGTAGAATTGAATGATGAATCGACCAGTGGTTAAGAACTTGAAGCGACACCTTTTCTAGCTGCTCGCTAATATCTTGCTCGGACTGTCGATGAAGCTCCAATGAGCTACCCCACTGCGTCCATAAACGAAACAGTATCTCATGCAATATAGAACCACGATCCATCGCAGTTAAGCCATGGCTTGGATGCTCCAGTGGTGCCGCTTTTAATCGATGGATCACAAAAGCATTAAAAGGGCAGGCTGCTTGGTTCTTAAACAGTGCGCTACCGGTGCTAATAGATTCTATTAGCTTGTCGAATCCAGGTGCATAGTCCTTAAATAGATCGGTTTTATCTAATTGAAGATGACTTTTGGGAAATAGCCCGACATCTTTGATTAGAGTTGTGATGGGTAGAAGTGGTATGTCTGCTAACAGCGGACTTGGCTGCAAAATTTCTTCGCCTTTTTTACTCGAGTAACTAAGAAACAATTCATTGCTGCTGCAGGTGTAGCCAAGCAGTAACTGTCGTGCAATCTCTAGTTCTCTCTCTGGAAGGCTGTGAGGCATTGCATGCTCACGTTGAAATTGAGCAGGTAATAGCGGGTTTATGGATACCGATGCGGGAAAGTTTTGACTGTCCATACCCAGGATCCAAAGGCGATCAAAACGTAATCCAGACGCTTCTAATAAGCCGAGTATCTGGAGGGGCGCATCCGCGGTCTTAGGATGAAAGACAGCATCTTGCGCGAGGCGTCTTAAATGTTTGAGCGCTGTGACAAATCCTACTTCTATGCCTAGATTGTCAAGCCCAGAAAATTGTTCTAAAAGTCTTTGCCAGTGTTCTTTCTGTTGGTACTCAAGACTATTTAAGGTGCGCTTACCCGGCCACCCTAAATTCTTGAGTTGATTATTAAAAAAGTCAGCCCACGCTGAAAAGTTTTGGACAACCCTATTGTGTTGACTATGAGTGTCGCGCAAATGGAATAGGGGCTTTAGACTTTCTTGGCGTGTTTCGACTTCATCATCTAGGCAAATAACACGACAAAATTCTGTAAAACTATGCTCAAAACGTCGAGTCTTTCTAAGTGCTAGTTCTGCATCTACACGAATCTGGATCGATAATTGATCAAACAAGCTATGCGGACTGTAGAGAATCGCTAACCATTCTTGCAGTGACTTTTTTAGATTTAGGCATTCAAGTAACCCTAACGCACTATTGATAATGCTGGTCTGACTGAGTGGCGTACCCGCGGAGATATTGACTACGGTTTGAGTCTCATAATTTCTTAGAGCCTCATCCACGACTCTGCTGACTGTAGGGAGTGAGTTATTGAGGTTTGGAATAACAATACCAATCCGTTGATTGGGGTTTTGTTTTATAGCTAGCGCGGCCCAGCTAGCGGCGCTGCGGAGTTCTTCATCAAAATCAGTGGCTAAGACCACATGACTATGAGAAACCTCTGTGTGGCACTCAATCGTGCGACAGCTAGTACTCGCAGTATCAAGCAGCTTTTCAATTAATGGTGGTTTGGACTGAAAACCATAGGTCCAGAGCGTTGGCTCACGAAGTAACAGACCATTCTCAAGGGCGGTTATGATTAATTGCCAGCTTTGGGCAGGAGTGATCAAGCTATTTCTGACTAGAAGCTTACGATAAGTCTTACTCCAGCGCTTCAAAAACGTTAACGCGGGGGTATCATCAGTCACTTGCTCAATGGTTAGATCCCATTGTTCCAGCGTTGAAAATGTTTCACCCGCCATTTTTGCATATTTACTGCTTAGTTCTGGGTCATTGTCATTGATGGCTCTTTCCCAGTAGTAACGACTTTGCTGCGAACCAACGATCGCTTTCCCAGATACGATGACATTATTTTGATCTTGTAGCTCATCCCAGCAATGTTTTAACCAGTGATCAACGGCAAGGACTCTTGGAGTTTGCCACACTGCGTTATTACTCCGACATTCCAACGCCCAGGCCTCTGCGATCTTCGCCGCAAGACGATGATTAGGAGTGATTATCAAGCTATCGCGTTCGATAGCGTCACGGAAAAGACTGATGTCTATTAGCGGTGGCAACATTTTAAAGTATTTCTACACAGTAATTAAAAATAACGCCCGTATATAATCGCAAAACATCGGTGTAAAAGACAGTAGGCTGTTACAATAAAAGCATGGAATTTAATTTTAGTGTGGTTTTTATTTTTTCGATCCTTTTGGCGTCCATTGTGGGTATTGGCATTGGATTTCTAATTGGACGATCAACGTCCAGCAAGCCTGGTCGTGATCCTTATCCGGAACTCCTCGCGAGCAATCGAGTACTCGAGGAAAAATTGGCGAATCAGCAGTCTCAGTATGAGATGCAACTTAAGATGCTTCATGATGCAAAGGAGCTGCTAAGTAAAGAATTTGAGAACCTTGCCAACCGAATCTTTGATGACAAGCAAGCTAAGTTTTCAGCTCAAAGCAAAGAAGCTATCGAAGTTTCACTCAGCCCATTGCGACGAGATATTGGTGACTTTCGGAAGCAGGTCGAGTCTGTCTATGACAAAGAAAATGCCGATCGTAACAAACTAGTTGGTCAAATTAGTGAACTCCAAAAGCAGACCCTGCAGATATCTGCTGATGCAGTGAGTCTTGCCAATGCCCTGCGGGGGGACAACAAAGCACAGGGTAACTGGGGTGAATTTGTTCTCGAAAAATTACTCGAGGACTCGGGTTTATCCAAAGGGCGAGAGTACGATACTCAGGTCGCACTAAAAGATGAAGAGGGTAAACGCCGCAATCCTGATGTTGTTATTCACCTCCCTGAGGGTAGAGATATTGTTATCGATGCTAAGGTCAGCCTAGTTGACTATGAACGCTACTTTCATGCTGAAGACGAAACTACAAAACAACAATGCCTGAATCAACATCTGGCGTCACTAAGCGCGCATATTCGTGGTTTGAGTGGCAAGGACTATGAGAATTTAACGGGCGTAAATAGTCTCGATTTCGTTCTCATTTTCATTCCAATCGAGTCAGCCTTTATGCTTGCATTGGATCAAGCGCCCGACATGATGCGGGATGCCTATGATCGTGGCATTATTTTGGTTAGCCCAAGTACGTTGATGGTTACCCTACGAACGATTAAGAACCTCTGGCGCTATGCTGATCAGAACCGTAATGCTCAAGTTATAGCCGACAAAGCGGGTGGGCTTTATGACCAGTTCGTCCTTTATATTGAAGCACTGGAGGATGTTGGCCGTTATTTAGATAAGAGCCAAGAAGCCTGGGATACTGCACATAAGCGTTTGGTAAGCGGTCGCGGGAATCTTGTTCGGCGCAGTGAAGAGCTTAAGAAACTGGGTGCTAAGACTAAAAAAGTAATGTCAGATAATTTACTCTCAGTAGCCGATGAAATTGGCTTCGTAGGTTCTGACTCAGACGAGGATGCTCAGGCTTGAATATTGATTGGATACTTGTGGGCAGTTTATTAGTTCTTCCACTGGTGGGGTATGCCGTGTATCTCGGTATCCAACTACGACGACAAGAGAACATGCAGCGTGAGCTTGATCGGCAAGTCAGTGAGCAGCGAACTAACGATGATCGTGATGCGCGGCAGTCGGTTCAGATAATCGCCCGTGCTTTGTTGCAGAAAGATCTTTCAGATACCGAGGCGGCTATGCGTATCGCTTTTCTCTCTCAAAAGATCATTGCTACGCAAGGCGAGTTAGAGTCTTTCAAGGTCTTCCAGCAGCTCGCTGAAGCAACTGCCTACATTCCGATTCTTGAGGACTGGGCGCTATTAGAGCGGTCAGAACAGAGGCGGTTGACGGCGGAGAGAGAGAAGATAGAAAAAGACTACAGTGAATTTGTTACAGTCGGCGCTACATCACTCTCAAAATTACTTTTAGCCTAGGTCTTTTCGGACTAAATACACTCCAGTTTCAAGATGAGTTGTCCACGGAAATTGATCAAACGCGGCTACATTGACAATGTTGTGGGTCTTGCATAGTACGCTTAGGTTCTCCATAAGCGTAACGGGATTGCAGGATACGTAAAGTATCTTATCAAATTGACCTACCAGTGCCTCAGTACCTTTATCTAGACCTGATCTAGGAGGGTCTACAAATACAGTAGAGAAGTTAAAAGCAGACAAATCGATATCTCTAAGTCGCCGAAATGGCCGGTCACCATTGAGCGCTTGCGTAATTTCTTCGCTGGATAAACGGACAACCGTGACGTTATCAATGTTATTAAGCGCAAAGTTTGTATTAGCTGATGCAACTGACACCTTTGAAACCTCGGTGGCTAGAACGCTTTTGTAGTATTGAGCCAACACCGCAGTGAAGTTTCCATTACCACAGTATAGCTCTAGCAAATCCGAGTCATGGTTATCTTCTGCACAGCAGGCGCTCGCCCAAGTAAGCATTTTTGTATTAATACCTACATTGGGCTGGGTAAAGCCAGACTCAACTTGCTGGTAGCGATATTCACGACCATTAACCGAAATACACTCTGTGACAAAGTCTTGTGATAAAACTCGTTTTTGCTTACGACTGCGCCCGATAACAAATACCGCCAGCTGCTTTTCAAGCATCTCGGCGTCTGCGTGCCAGATATCATCAAGTGGCTTGTGATAAATGAGTGTTATTAGACATTGACCACTGTCAGTGGTTAAAAATTCAGCACTAAACAGTCGGTGACTGAGAGCCTGACTTACATTAATTGCTGCAAGCAAGGGGCTCATTAGACCCGTAATAAGCGGCCCACCAATCGGGAAATCATCGATAATATAGGGCTTATTTTCCCCAGGTCTATTCATTGCATAATGTGCGGACCCATTTTCATGCCAAATCCTAAATTCAGCGCGCATACGAAAATTGAGTGGCTTTGAGGGATGTACCTCAATCATATAATCGCCGAAATCACTCAACCGACGCTTGAATTCAGTAATTTTTTGATCCAGTTGTAACTCATAGTTGTCATCACTATAAGTGCTATTAAACGGTTGGTTAGAAGTCATAAAGTCTTATAAATCTCATCAGTTTTCGCCGCCATGACGAGGTCATTAAGATGCAGGCCAGCAATGCTGTGGCTCCACCAATAAACCGTTAATTGGCCCCACTGAACAGTTAGTTTAGGATGGTGGTCAGAGCGCTCAGAAATCGCGGCGACTTTATTACTGAAGTGAATCGCAGTATTAAAATCTTTTAGCGAGTATGCTCGATATAATTGTTCAACGTTATCGACTGATATTATCTTCCATTCTGGGAGTTGTGGCATTAATAATACCTTTTCATCATCCCGCAATTTAGGCGCGCCTATGGGCGTCGCTGAAATCTCTTGCTGGCTCAACATCATCAAATGATACCTTGGTCTAAAGACAATTCTTAGGTTTGGGTAGGCCTGCTAGCAACGCAATTTGTTTAGCGGGGCTACCGGGGAAAAGGTGGTTCAAATAAAGACTACGGCCTTTATCGACTCCCAAACGTGCGGACAAGGTTTTACAGAGCGGACGCATGGAGGGTGAAAAGCCATAGTCGTCAAAAAATTGCCTAGCGACTTCCAAAATTACTATGTGCTCAGGCCCGAAATCGATGCCAGAAGTCTCCGCAGCTGCAGAGGCTTGGTCGATAGACCAATCCGCAAGTGAGCCAAGATAATTATTTGTGGTAGCCATTATGGATCCGAACAAAGAAAAAAAGCCCTGCTATTAAACAGGGCTTTTTCGTAAACGTACACTATTTTACTTAATCATCGCCCATAATTCCGAAAATCTGTAGAAGGCTCAGAAACAAGTTATAAATCATGACAAACAGGGTGACCGTTGCAGAAATATAGTTTCTCTCCCCACCATGGATAATAGCGCTGGTCTGCCACATGATGATACCGGCTGATAAAAATGCGAATACCGCACTTATGGTTAGAGACAGTAGGGGGATTTGTAAAAATACGTTCGCAATCGCGGCTACAAAACTAATTAACATGCCAACCATTAAAAACCCGCCCATAAAACTGAGGTTTTTGCGAGTAGTCAAAACATAAGCCGATGATGCAAAAAACACCAACGCTGTAGAACCCAGCGCTAACATAATTGTGTCAGCACCTTTAACGGCTAGATACATGTTAAGAATCGGACCAAGAGTAAATCCTAACCAGCCGGTCAAGGCAAAAACCCAAAATAGGCCTTTCGTGTTGTTTTTATTTTTCTCAACCATCCATAGACACAAAAAGTAGGGCACTAGTGTCATCAATCCAAAATGAGGCGCACCTATGGCCATTGAGATTCCTGCCATTGCTGCACTGAACGCTATGGTAGTACCCAGCAACATATAAGTGCTTCGAAGGACCTTCGTAACCTCTGGGCTTAGTGCAGTGGACTGAATGCCACCTGATGTAGTTTTAGATCGGTAATTTTCAGTTTCCATGAATATTTTTCCTTTTAAATGAATTCACACACATTGCTTCGAACATGATACCGATACGTCAGAAGATATCTACCTAGATTTATAATGTGGGGGCATTTTGGCAGATTTAAACTAATCTAACGGATTCTTGATTAAATCCCTGGTTGTCTAGTGTTAAACACCAACCATACTTATCCCAGTCACCAAGCACGATACGCTGATTATCGCCAAGTTGGTGAACATCAGGTCGATGTGTATGACCGTGAACGAGTGTCCTAGCATTGTGCTTGGCCATAACCGCAGCGACTGCTTGTGCATTGACATCCATTATTTGACTCGCCTTATTACTGTTTGCATCGGCACTTTTTTTACGCCAGTTAGCGGCGATATTTTGACGTAGTTTTAACGGTAAATGAACAAGGCACCAGAGGTATAAAGGATGACGAGATTTTTTCCGGAAGCGCTGGTAATCCTCATCATCAGTGCAAAGAGAATCCCCGTGCATTAGCAATGTGCGGGTTCCATAGTCGCTGACTAAGTGTTCATCCGCTAAAAGGGTAGCTCCAGTTTCCGTCGCAAAACGCTGGCCTAAGGTAAAATCACGGTTTCCTTTCTGTATAAATACAGAGACGCCGCAACTAGTTAGCGCAGCCAATGCTCTTTTTACGGTACTTGCCAATTCAGAAGGATCATCATCACCAACCCAAGCCTCAAATAAATCGCCAAGTATATATAACGCCTCAGCTTCCTGAGCACGGCCACCCAGAAAATCCAAAAACGCCCGAACAATAGTCGGGCGTTGAGGTGAGAGATGAATGTCTGAAACAAAAAGAATCGACATTAAAAAATCGCTCTACTTATCAGCATAGGCGTCGCTGATCGTAGTCTCCGTGATTTCGATACTATCCACCGGCACATCTTGATGACCCGCTTTATTACCCGTTGGTGTGGCTTTTATCTTATCAATAACATCCATGCCGTCAACGACTTTGCCGAATACTGCGTAACCCCAGCCCTGCATATTTTTCCCACTGTGGTTTAAAAAACCATTGTCAGCAACATTGACAAAGAATTGCGAAGATGCCGAATGCGGATCACCGGTTCTGGCCATGGCCAATGTACCGATCTCGTTTTTGAGGCCGTTATCTGCTTCATTTTCAATAGTGTCACGGCTAGACTTCTGGTTCATGTCAGAGTCCATTCCGCCGCCTTGGACCATAAATCCGCTGATTACCCGATGAAAAACGGTTCCAGTGTAAAAGTCATCGCGAGCATATTGCAAAAAATTAGCCGCAGTGATGGGTGCTTTGTCGAAGTCGAGCTCGATCGAGAAGTCGCCCATATTAGTGCGAAATGTAATCATCAGATTTCCTTAAGGTTTGAATTATTTATCCCGCTATTTTAAGCCCTTATGACTTTGATTAAAACAAATCTTTACTATTAATCGTGCGCTTTTAAATAAGGCGTAATAAAAACGCCTAGATCGCAGGCTTTTTGTTTATAAGGGCTAAGGCTAAGGCTATAATGTTTCCTTATTCGTTGGGCTTGTTATGACCACTATGACTGATACAGATAAACCAGTAAATTTTATTCAGCAGATTATTAACGCAGATCTCGAGTCTGGCCGTGTTGCCAATGTCGTGACGAGGTTTCCGCCTGAACCTAACGGCTATCTGCATATAGGGCATGCAAAATCGATCTGTGTAAATTTTGGGTTAGCCAATCAATATAACGGCAAGTGTAATTTAAGGTTTGATGATACTAATCCAGAAAAAGAAGACCAGGCATTTGTTGATGCAATCATCAAAGACGTCCGCTGGTTAGGTTATGACTGGGAGGGTGAGCCCTGTTACGCCTCAAATTACTTTGATCAACTGTATCTCTGGGCAATTACTTTGATTAACGATAACCGAGCGTATGTGTGCGAGCTAGATGCGCAACAGATGCGTGAATTACGCGGAACACTCACCGAAGCGGGGGTCAATAGCCCCTATCGGGATAGGCCGATTGAAGAGAGCCTAGCGTTACTAGAGAAAATGCGTCTGGGTCTTGTTGATGAGGGCTCGATGACGCTGCGAGCCAAAATAGATATGGCATCTGCGAACATAAATCTTCGTGATCCCGTACTTTATCGAATCAAAAAAATGGCGCATCAGCGGACAGGAGTTAAATGGAATATTTACCCGTCTTATGACTTTGCTCATGGACAGGAGGATGCTATCGAAGGGGTGACTCATTCAATCTGTACACTAGAATTTGCAGCCAATAGACCGTTGTATGAGTGGTTCACCGAAAACCTACCGTTACCATCCACGCCTCATCAGTATGAATTTGGTCGACTAAAACTAAATTACACGATTACGAGCAAGCGTAAACTCAAGCAGTTGGTCGATGAAAATCATGTTTCTGGATGGGATGATCCGCGTATGCCAACCATTTCTGGTCTTCGGCGTCGTGGTGTCAGCGCGCGATCTATTCGTAACTTCTGCGACAGTCTCGCTGTGGCTAAAACCGATGGTATCGTTGATGTTGCTCAGTTTGAGCATTTTGTGCGTGATGATCTCAATATTAACGCTTCCCGGGCTATGTGCGTGCTAAAACCTCTCTTGGTCACGCTGACAAACTTTTCCGAGCAAGAAGAGCTAAATATTGAGGCAAAAAACCATCCAAGTAGAGAAGATATGGGCTCGCGTTCGATCAGCTTTAGTGAGCAACTTTATATCGATCAGGCTGACTTTAGTGAAGACACCAGCTTGTCGCGGAAGAAATTCAAACGCTTGGTTATTGGTGACTACGTCCGATTGAGGGGAGCCTATATAGTACGGGCAGATGACGTCGTTAAAAACGCTGCAGGGGATGTTATTGAGGTAATTGCATCGTTGGTTCCTAACACAGTTGGGAACGATGCGCCGGAGGGCATAAAAGCCCGAGGTGTTATTCATTGGGTCGATGCAGCTAGTGCGGTAGACTGCACCGTAAATATTTATGATCGCTTGTTTAACCAGGCTGATCCAGATCAAGGAGATCAGCATTTTCTGGAACACCTTAACCCTGATTCTCTGAAGGTGATTCGTGGCTGTAAAGCCGAGGCAAGTCTTGAGGAGTCCGTTTCAGGACATCATTACCAGTTTGAGAGAGAAGGCTACTTTATGCGTGATACGGACGAAGTAACCAACCTGATATTCAACTGTACTATTGGCCTTAGAGACAATTGGAAAGCATAGTATGAGTGACACTAATAGGGCTGAATTGGTTCTCTACAATACGTTAAACCGAGGCAAGAATCTCTTCCAGCCAATCGATCCTAGCCGCATTACTATGTATGTGTGTGGCCCGACAGTATATAACCGTGTCCACATCGGTAACGCGCGACCAGTGGTGGTTTTTGATACCTTGTATCGTGTTCTGCAGAGTCTTTATCCTACCGTTGTTTATGCGCGAAATATCACCGATATTGACGATAAAATTATGGCCACTGCCGCACAGCTTGGCGAGGATATTTCAACTTTTTCAGAACGCTATGCTCAGGCCTATTTTGAGGATATGGCGGCACTCAACAACTTAGAGCCCACCATCACGCCTTACGCCACACAGCATATCCCTGAGATGATCAGCATGACGAGCCTTTTGATCGCAAAGGGACATGCGTATGAATCTGATGGGCATGTGCTTTTTGCCGTCCAATCCATGGAAAACTATGGACAGTTATCGGGGCGATCGTTAGATGATATGTTGGCAGGTGCACGCGTTGAAGTTGCAGAATACAAACGCTACGCAGGTGACTTTGTGCTTTGGAAGCCCTCTAGCGATGAAGAACCCGGCTGGGACAGTCCTTGGGGTCGAGGTCGACCTGGTTGGCACCTTGAATGCTCAGTAATGGCCGAAAAGCATCTTGGTAAAACGATTGATATACACGCCGGTGGCCAAGATCTTATATTTCCGCATCATGAGAATGAAATTGCCCAAAGTTGCTGTGCTCATGACGGCAAGCCAATGGCCAACGTTTGGATGCACAATGGGTTTATCAATATTGACGGTGAGAAGATGTCCAAGTCACTGGGCAACTTTCGTATGGTTAATGATCTACTAGAGCACTACCCGGGTGAGGTGCTACGTTTCGTGATTTTGTCGGCTCATTATCGCTCCGAGCAGAGTTTTAGCGCTGAGTTGCTTGATAGTGCATGGCGATCACTTGATTCCTTATATGGCTATTTGCGCAGCTCTAAGCGGGCGTTACCAATCGTTAACAAAAGTGGCGTTGGCTATAAAGCACTACTTGATGATTTGAATACGCCAATGGCAGTCAGTGAACTGCATCGCTTAGCTAAGCAAATGCACACTGCTGTAGGTGCTGACCAGGTGTCTCTGAGTTCAGAACTACTAGGGCTGGCAGAGCTCATGGGCTTGTTGCAAAAGGATCCTGAAGAGTGGTTTACACTCGCCAGAGGGGCGGGGGATATTAGTAAACAGGATATTGAAATGCTAATAGCTAAGCGACAGCAGGCTAAGGATGATAAGGATTATTCTGGCGCCGACCAAATCCGGCAGTCTCTGCTCGATCAAGGTGTGGTTCTTGAAGACAGTAGAGCCGGCACTCAGTGGCGACGCAGTTAAGCTAGGCAATTATTCAATCTGCAGCCATTAACATTTCGATTTCGTAGGTCTCGAGCATGTCTACACCGCGTGCCAAGAGCTTGTATCCCAGTGCGCGATCACTTACCTCATACGCAACTAACGTCGCCTCACTGAGCGCGTCGCTAGTATAGAGGTCGTAATCGTCAGGAATAATGGCATGATCAACATAAATAAAGTCCGGAGCAGCTTGTTGAGTTTCTTCAGATTCCAGATCTTCCCAGCATTGAAGTACTACCCCCACGAGAGGCCAATCTGCCTCGCGAGCCATAATCGAGAGCTGAACATCAAAGCTCATTATGACGGTTTGTTCTGCCACGGGTTCTAAGATCCGCTTTACTTCTTGTAACATTAATTCTCTACCGCAGTGATTTATTGATTCATCTTTGATCTCTACGAAGGCAATCACTGGTGGATTTTTTAACAAAACATCTACCAATGCCTCTAGAGGGGCAATTTTTTCATCAACAAATTGTTCACCTAAACGCTCTGGCTCAAAGGCTGCAAACGCGATTAAAGTATCTCGATTCAAATCAAATACTGAGCTATCTTGGCCGCTCACGCGGGTAAGATTTGTGTCGTGGTAGATGATAGGTAATTTATCCTTGCTGAACTGCACGTCAAGCTCAATAAATAAAGCGCCATGATCAATGGCTTTATTTAGCGACAGGATCGTATTTTCTGGATATTTGCCACGGTATCCTCGGTGAGCCACGAGTTCATTGGCATTGATTGGTGTTGAGTTGTGTTGCTTAAAATTCATCGATTAAAACCTCTTTGCTGCACACATTAATTCACGTAAATGTTACCCTAAAGCAACTTTAACAAGAAGGAAGGATCAATGTCTCTGGTACTGTTTGAAATTCGTGACAATATCGCGTTATTAACGCTGAATAACCCCGCTAAGCGTAATATGCTGACTCTCGAGGTTTGCGAGATGATTGTTGAATCCGTTGCGAAAGCCGAACAACATCCAGATGTTAAAGCACTTATTGTTACCGGTAATGGGCCTACTTTTTGTGCCGGCGGTCAGCTTGGAGACATTACGGCAGATAAACTAATGCTGGAAAATATCTATAGTGGCTTTCTTTGTATTGCCCAATGCCAACTACCCACCATCGCCGCTGTTAATGGCCCAGCAGTAGGTGCCGGTTTTAATATGGCGGTTGGCTGCGATGTAAGAATTGTTACTGATAAGGCGCGTTTTGAACCTCGGTTCTTTGGCCTTGGTTTACACCCAGGCGGAGGTAATACCTGGATGTTACGGCAGCTTGCAACCTGGAATACTGCCGCAGGTATGTTACTTTTTTCCCAGTCATTAAGTGGAAAGGAGGCGGTGAGTAAGGGGCTAGCTTGGAAATGTGTGCCCCAAGATGACTTGATTGACGAGGCACTTAGTTTTACCGAGAATATTCGTGACTTACCTAAAGAGCTACTACTGAGAACTAAGCAGACACTGCGTGAGGCGGGCGGGACTAATGAGCACGACGATATTATAAATCTAGAAACAGCACAGCAGGTCTGGTCGATTAATCAGCCTTACGCTCAAACCGCACTTGCAAACATGATTGAAAAAATCAGTAGCAAGAAAAACGCTCGTTAAAGCGCTTTTTCCGCAGCTATGACTGTCTGCTGAATGAGCGTATTAATAGTCATTGGCCCAACGCCACCGGGAACTGGAGTATAGGCAGTCGCTCTCTCAACCAAAGGTCCCATTTCAATATCACCGACACCACCGGGATGGTAGCCAGCATCAACCACAACGGCACCATCTTTGATCCATTCGGCTTTAATAAATTCAGGGCGACCCACAGCACCAACAATAATATCCGCCTGTTTTATATGGTCGGCAAGGTTTTGTGTTCTAGAGTGACAGATAGTGACGGTAGCATCTGCATTGAGTAGCATCAGTGCCATCGGCTTACCGAGAATCGGACTTCTGCCAACAACTACCGCATGCTTGCCAGAAAGCTCAATACCATAGGCCTCTAGTGTCCGCATAATGCCTTGTGGGGTAGCCGAGCCATAGGCGTCTTCATTCATGGCCATACGACCAAAGCCGTGACAGGTGACGCCATCGACGTCCTTTGCGATATCAATGTGGTCAAAGCAGGCCCGCTCATCGATCTGTGAGGGCACCGGATGCTGAAGTAAAATACCATGGCAATTTGGGTTAGTGTTTAGCTCGTCAATCTTGCCCAGTAGCTCCCTGGTGGACGTATGCGCCGGCATTTCAACGGCAATGGACTCCATGCCAATACGTTTACATGCATTCTGTTTCATCTTTACGTAAGTGGCAGACGCAGGGTCGGCCCCGACTAAAATCGTTGCTAGAATAGGCGATTGACCATTATTTTTTTCTTTAATAACCGCAACGCGAGCGGCTAGATCAGCCTCTGATTTGGCGGACAAGGCTTTACCATCAAGGATAAGAGCAGACATTTTATTTCCCTTTTTTCCAGCAGATTCATTTTCAGGCCGCTAAAGTAATCAAGGGCAAGGAATAACGCAACCTTTTTATGCACTTAGCAGTTTTTCAGCTACCCCACACTCATAAAGTTATGAGCGTTTTTGGTTGATGTATTTTAGTAAATGGCCCCTTTGGAAATCACCCGATATATATCTTGCGTATGTCGAATGTCAGTCAGAGGGTTGCTGTTTAAAATAACCATATCGGCTAGTTTGCCGACATCAAGCGTACCCATTTCTTTCTCTAAATTAAAAAACTCTGCGGGTGTAACTGTCGCCGCTCTCAACGCCTGTTTTGGAGACAGACCTGCTTGTACAAGGAGTTGTAGCTCTTTATGTAGACTAAAACCAGGTGTTAGATAGCCTATAGGGGTATCTGTTCCGGCCAGTATTTTTACGCCGTTTTGATTAAATAAATCAACAATTCTCATACTCCAATCATTAAAGATAACCGCATTTTTACTAATTCCGGTTGCTGTTTCCGTTATAGAATCCGATTGCCAATTACGTCTCACAACATCGGGCAAAAACTTATAGGTATCTCGCCATAGTGGATCCGCGAAGAGCCGTTTCGCTCCATAGGAATTAATGGTTAGCGTAGGCGTTTGAAAGACCTTATTGACTGCTAATTGCTGAATAATTGTGTCACAGCGTTTTGCATCGAAATTTGCAATCGCTTTATAGCGCTGGGCTGCGTGGATTTTTGACCGAAGGGCAGAGCCGGCTATTTTTTCTTTATTCAATAATAAGGATTTTCTCTCTAATCTTATTTCATCAGCATTAAGAGCACAGGCTAGGTCAAGGTTGCGTATGTGTTGCATGCCGCCAAGCCCCGCCTCGATAGCCTCAGAGAGGTCAGTGCTTAATGGGATATGTCCAGTAACTCTGAGCCCCTTTTGCTGTGCAATTTTAAGGAGCTTTAAATAAGTGGGTCTGGAGAGCATTTCATAAGATTTTAAAAATGTGGCACCTTCCGCTACCAAGTCATCAACTATTTTCTCAATATCAGAATCTTCGTTAATGCCAATTGATAATTCTGGGAATCCAGGCTCCATACCCTTATAGACTCGATCTGTACCATCGATTAGAGGTCCCGAGAAAAAAAGTCTAGGCGCTTTTTGAGGGTTACTTACAGCATAGTCGCGTGCCGGTTTTAATTGATCCAGAACAGCGCCAGTGTCTCTGATACTGGTAATTCCATTGCGAAGAAACAGGTCATAAGAGGTTTTGTAGTCTATTCCAGGTATAAAGGTCAGATGGACATGCGCGTCCCATAGGCCCGGCATAACGAACTTGTCTTGAGCGTCGATGACAACGTCGTTTTCTTGCATCTCCATACTATCGCTTGTCGATTGAATTGCCTCGATTTTACCGTTTTCAACAATAACAGTCATAGCGAGTCGAGTAGGGTTTTGTGCGTCGATTAGCGTGGCATTGATAATCACTAATCGACTCTCTGCAACGGCCGAGCAATGCAATAGAAGCAAACCCAAAATGACCATAAATCGTTTAAACATAAACTGCCTCCAGCAAAAAATTAAGTGGTTGCGCCAAAGCTTAGCGCTGCAAAGATCCTATACCTTGATGCAGAGCAAGCTTAGGGGCGTTCTTTTAAATGATAGCGTCCAATGCTTCGATTACTCGGCTGATATCATCGTGACTGGTGTAATGTACAAAGGATATCCGTACCACACCATCCCCAGGTGGTATCCCCAATGCCTCCATCAATCGATAGGCATAGCAGTTGCCATTAGCTATTCCAATACGCTGCTTCGATAATAGCGCTGCAATGTGTGCTGGATTAGTGTCTTTTACAGTAAACGAAACCGTCGGCGCTCTGTTTTCACAGACTGTTTTACCGATTAATGTAACGCCCTTACGATCTTTTAAAAAATCTAGCAGAGGCTCTAAGTTTTTAACTTCTGCTCGGTGGAGTAAGTCACCCACTCGTTGGGTTCTGGGCGCAGTGTTCTCATGGCCTGCAAAGTGATGGCGATCGAGTAGTTCAAAGTAATCAAGCACACCATTTACCGAGGCAATCTGAGCATGATCTGGGCCTGCTGGTGTAAAGCGGCTGGTCGGATGATCGGCATTAAAGAAATGACCCTGATGTGGCAATAGTTCATTAACGGCTTGCCTCATCGCCATCACGCCTAAATGGGGCCCGTAAACCTTGTACAACGAAAAAAAGTAAATGTCAGCACCAAGTGCGTCTACATCGGGCAGACCATGTCCTGCATAAGAAACGCCATCTACGAAAGCCAGTGCACCTGCGGTATGAATTTTATCAGTCCATTCTCTCACCGGGTTAATACTACCCACGATGTTAGAGCAATGCGTGAAGGCTACGACGCGGGTCTTTTCGTTAAGCAACGCGTCTAGACCCTGACTCTCTAGTTCTGCAGTCTTGGGGTTAACGCACCATTCTCTAATAACGATACCTTGCGCCTCTAACCGTCGCCAAACGCCAATGTTTGCTTCATGGTCTTGGTTAGTGACTATAATTTCATCGCCAGGCTCAAGTAAGTCTCTTAGTGCTTGTGCAACAACATAACTATTTTGTGATGTAGATGCACTGAAATGAACCTCATCAGGCGCTATATGTAGCCATGAAGCCATTCGCTCTCTTGCTCGAGTCATTTCTTGACCCGCACCAATCGAAGGCTGAAAACCATAGTAGGGCTGTACTTTAGTCGCGGTGTAATAATGATGGAGCGCATTTATCATCTGACCGCAAGCGTATGATCCACCCGCATTTTCAAAATGCGCAAAGTCTTTTAGTGAGGGTTCGCTAAAAGCTGGAAATTGGGTTCTTACGAAATCTATATCTAAATCAATCATCAATAATGTCTCTGGAAATCCTGTTATATCCTCTCATTGACCATCACTGATGGCAACCTCGTTTTATTCATGTTTTGAAAACAGATCATCTTCGATTATGCTTGCTCTCAACTAGAGGAATAAATAGATGAAAGAGCCACAATCTAACAGTATTCGCAAAGTTGCGCTAACGTCATTAGCCGGAACTAGTATCGAGTGGTATGACTTCTTTTTATATGGAACCGCAGCCGCGATTATTTTCCCAAAAGCATTCTTTCCGGCAGATATGCCACCTATGATTGCACTTATAGCGTCTTTTAGCACCTTTGCCGTCGGTTTTCTGGCGCGGCCCCTCGGTGGTATTGTATTCGGTCATTTTGGCGACCGTGTAGGACGTAAACAGACGCTAGTTATCGCGTTAATGATTATGGGTGCCTCTACTACGTTGATTGGTTTACTACCGACTTACCAAACTATCGGGTACTTGGCACCTTTAGTCTTAGTTTTACTTCGTTTTATTCAAGGCCTAGCCATCGGTGGTCAATGGGGCGGGGCAATGCTTCTGGTGACTGAAAGTGCGCCGGCTGACAAGCGTGGCTGGTATGGAGCTTACGCGCAGGCGGGTGCGCCCATTGGTGTCATCTTGGCTAATCTGGCGTTTCTTGGTGTCAGCGGAAGCATGAGTGAAGCAGCCTTCATGGACTGGGGCTGGCGTTTACCGTTTCTTGCCAGCATTTTACTCATTGGTGTTAGTTTGTATGTGCAACTAAACCTTGAGGATACTGATGCCTTTAAAAAATTAGCAGCCACTCAATCTACTCAATCGCCGGCTGAGCACGCTAAAAAGAGATCTCCGATTGTGGAGGTTTTTTCTCGTCATCCTGGGCGTATTTTTCTCGCGGCGGGGGCCTTTTTATCGATACAAGTGACCTTTTACATATTGATTGCTTTTATCATGGCGTACGGTGTCAACTCACCATCGGTCATGCTTTCTCGCGACACAATGCTTACAGCTGTTTTAATTGCCGCCCTTGTTATGGTTCCTACTCAGTTTTGGGCAGCAGGGTTGTCAGACAGGGTAGGCCGTAAGCGAGTGTACCTCTGGGGTGCTGTTTTGTCCGGTATTTGGGCCTTTGCCTTGTTTCCGCTGGTTGATACTGGCAATGTGTTTATAGTGACCGGAGCGATCAGTTTGGGCCTCATATTTGTTGGGATGCAATATGGGCCTCAAGCGGCTTTTTTTACTGAGCTGTTCAGTACTGAGGTTCGTTATTCCGGGGCATCTTTAGGCTACCAGATAGGTGCAATTTTGGGTGGGGCGCTTGCCCCAACTATAGCCGTTATGCTTTGGAATACCTATGGGGTTGTCTATGTCTCGGTGTATATGGCATTGGCAGCCATAGCCACGATAATCTGCGTTTCGCTCCTTACAGAGACATCAGGTAGTGAATTAGACTGATCATTTCATACAGTTCTTGAGTAAATTAAAGCTCAAGATACTTGTCTTACCCCAATGAACGGGGCTTTGGTGTCTATAGGCCCTTATTTTCTGGTGGGGTAAAGTACTTCGACGCGAATACTCTGCAGATATCAATCAGGCGAGTCGCCTAAGCTCATTATCGGGTCTCAGTCATTCAAAAGTTAAACCAGCCCAGAACATCATAACTTATACCTCGAGAGACAAAACCTTGAATCGCAAATAGACAGCCTGATATTACCAACCCAAAGATTGTACCAATCACACCATTGTTAGCAGCAAACCCAAGGATAGTGGTCGGCTTATAAATAAGCTCTTTATAGTTAATCGACTCATCAACCTGTTGTAATAGCGCTTTTGCGGCTTGCAGGTCAGTAATTCTCTCGTGTGAGATGTCAGTAAGCTTTAACTCCCATATTTCCTCTTCGATAATAAATAATTCGTTCCTAACGAAATCTCTATGCTCTGCGCTGAGTGATTGAAGCTTGATTGCTTTATAGATGGCATAAAGACTAATACTAGAGACCAGCAAAATGATGGTTGTAATGATATAGATCGTCGAAATATGGTGCCGTAGCTCTACCCAAAATATGACATTGAGCAAACCGATTGAAAACAGAGAATAAGCGACCAAAATAGAAGTATAGCCCTGAATTCTATAATAATAGGACTCGCCGAAGGACCGCAAAACCTTTCTCATATTCATCCAAGCGAACACATTGCTCCTTTTTTGGAGATCAATAAACACAAAAGATACTTTGTCAGCCGTCTCCTTAAAACTAGTATTTAAAAACGCTGAATTTAGACCCGGGTATTTGACTAATTCACCGAGCTTCTTCATGGTTTGGTACCGTCTTTCATAGTCGGTAGCGCAAATCATACCGAACAAGACAAGCTGCACACCGTTCAAAAATCCGATGAGCGTAATGGCAGAGATGAATATTTCGGTAGAGGTGACGCCGAACAACGGGACGCCATAAAGGTATTTGACAAAAAACGGAATAATAGTCATGGCGAGAACCGCGCCGAGTGTTATCCAGCGCAAATTCTTACTTAATGGTTTGTGATAGATTGCCTTGATGATCGTGTGAAGAGTGAATCCTGATGAAACTTTATTTTTTCCGGTTACACTAGTTTTAGCGGGGAATAAGGGACTGCAGATTACCTCTGAGAACGTATTAGCACCCTCGGGGTTGAGAGTCACTGGCATACCTTGCAGGCACAGATCATTCTCGTCCATCGCGACAGTCATTTCGTCTTCGATCAAGCCCGGAAATTTCTGGGGGTATAGCCAACCTTGGCCTATCAGACGACGGACTGTTTTATTATTGTCCCAGTCAGGAGCGGGTAAACATAGTCTCTCTAAATCTTCTTGCCTAAAGTAACCATATTTGATCGAAATAATCAGCCTACGCATAAAGAGCAACAAATAAGCCAAAACCATTAGAAAAGAATCAATATTTCTTATGGCTTCCGGCTCAGAGAATAGTACGAGATACAGCCCAATTGTCATTGCCCATGACCCTGGGTACACAAGTAACCAAGATTGAATAATAGAACTCAGCGGATGATGCTTTGTTGATACGGCACACAAACCCCTATTTTGTATAACATGCCATGCACGACCCACTGATTTCTCTAAAATGATTGCAGCGATTGGCGACAAGAATACGGGCGGTAAATTTTCATAGATAAATGTCTTCCAAAAAGCCTTCCATGAAAACTTAACCGGGGAATGGAACTGATTCACATTTTTAGAAGGAGAGGCGCTCCTTAGTTTGGCCGCCTGATAGGGGTAATTGATACCTTTTATAAACTGCTCATCATCATCATTGGACGGCTTTCTTAAGCTCAGGAACGATTCTGGTGTGTTATTCAATGGGTTGTCTGCCAAGATTATGTGCCTATTGTATGTATCCTCTTAAGATTATGCAGACATTCGGAAATTAAAGCTAATTACACCTTGGCATGCTATTTATTAGAACTTTTAGAGCGTGTCGGGTGATTTTTCAAAGCGTCACGGGTCTTAACTGACTGCTCAAGCGCATAATAGCGTTTGTCTAACAAGCCTCAAAAGCTTTGTTATGACCTAGAGTTGACTAGATAGACGAATTGGTTATTATTGGTGGAGAATACTAATAATTGTAAAGGATCAAAAGCCCAATGCTGACGCTACTAAATCATCTCGTTAAATACCTTGCCGTCATTATTTTTGGTTTGTCACTGGCCAGTTTTACATACGCAGAGTCAGACAGAGACGAAGATATCTCTATTGTAGATATTAATGCGGATGGTGTTGTAGATTCACGCTCCGATGGTGTTTTGTTGCTGAGATCAATGTTTGGTTTAACTGGTGACGCTTTAGCAAACGGCTTGCCGGTATCTGATGTCGCTCATCACGATTCTGTGGACATTGAGTCTCGTATTGCAATATTGGGTGATTTGGCTGATGTCGATGGTAACGGCAATGTAGACGCACTAACCGATGGATTACTTATGCTGAGGTACTTGGCTGGTTTGGAAGGAGGGAGCTTAATTGGTCAAGTAGTAGCAACAGATGCGACCAGAACAACCGCAATAGACATTGAGGCTCATCTTAAAACTTTGATGCCTGCTCTGTAGTTAGAGAATTAGACCGTGACTTTAGATCGAAGTAGTTTGCGCCTAAGCCGAGATCAAATTTACAGCAAGACTGGCCTAGAACCATACTTATAGTTTAATACCGATGCACGCCATTGATTTTAATAAATATTAATGGGGTGGACGACGGGGATTGAACCCGCGACCACCGGAATCACAATCCGGGGCTC
>ENA-OSJC01000727-OSJC01000727.1-marine-metagenome-genome-assembly--contig:-NODE-727-length-30578-cov-9.156946_pt1 | contig 30578 bp, 38 predicted proteins | sample MGYA00237885_ERZ534234 | MGnify/ENA primary metagenome ERZ534234 (study PRJEB26413, sample SAMN06343907) | marine metagenome | isolation source: coastal waters | place: Atlantic Ocean: West Antarctic... | reverse complement strand
ATTGTAAAAATTTACCTGATGGATCATGAATAATACATGATTGTAATAAATTTAATGTTTTACGAATATCAGGATATGTTTTGTTTACAATTTCTACAATATCAGCGGGTGCATTGTTACATACTTCTGATTGAAGAATAGTTGAACATCTTTTAGCTACTTCTGATTTAGAAGGAGGTAATATTTCAAATACAGATGTTCTAGATTGTATTGGATCTATTATACGTTCAACATAATTGCAAGTAAATATAAAACGCGTTGTTCTAGAAAAAGTTTCAATTACGTTGCGTAATGCTGCTTGTGCGTTAATCGTTAAGAAATCAGCTTCATCCATTATAACCACCTTTAAGGTGCGGAATGTCGCGGCAGAAGCAAATGATTTAACCTTTTCTCTAATGGTTTCTATACCGTTTTCATCAGAACAGTTAATATAAAGATCATCAACATCTAAATTAGCTACAATTAATTTAGCAGCAGTCGTTTTACCAGTTCCAGCAGGACCATGTAATAAAATATGAGGAATATCTTGCTGTTCAATCCAAGTATTTAAACTTGATTTGAATACTTCATTTCCAATATAATCCTTAGGATCAGTTGGTCGAAAACGTTCTGTAAATAATGTATGTTCTTTAAGCATGTAAACTATTTAGTTTTTATCTTTTTACCCTGTGCAATGGATTCTAAAGTAGAAAAGTATCCCTTTTTTTGTAAGTTTTTAAATTCTTTTCTAATTGACATATATTTAATTCTTCTTTGCCCCGTATGGGGGTGTTTTGATATTTCTTCAAATTTAGGTAATATTTGTTTGTAAATATCTTTATTAGTAACTCTCCATGAAAATTTCATAGGATCAAAATTTAGATCATTACATAACTCGTAGTGATCATAATATGGGGATTCTATTAATTGTGCTTCTCCATTAATTTTAACATAGTGAAAATTTGCTTGGAATGATGGTAATCTTGTTTTGTTATACATAACCTTTATATTTTAATAATACGTAAATATACGAAAAGTAATATGGGGAGCCAAAGCTCCCCACATAAATTACTTGCTTTCTGCAACCGAAGCCTTACGATAATCTGTAACTAGCTTTTTAATTGAACCAATTGCTTTTCTAGCTCTTTGCTGTGAAGCCTTGGTAGTACCTCCATTTTCAATTGTGAACGTTTCATACAATGTGTTGATTTGTTCGAAAATTTCTTGTTTGTTCATTTTTTTATTTTTTATTAATTAATATTTACATCATTCCCTCCATAGGGTTTGGTGTTTCTTTTGTATCCTCTCTTTTTTCATATACTACTGATTCTGTGGTAAGGATAGTACCGGCAATTGAAGCAGCATTTTCTAATGCAATACGTGTAACTTTTTTAGGATCAATTATACCTAATTTTTTAAAGTCTACTATAGCTAAATTTTTATAATCTAACCCTTTCCACGTATTGTTTTTGGTATTTATTAGGTTATAGGAAGCAAATCTTACACTATTTTCCTCATGACCAGCATTTGTTAAAATTCTAACAAATGGTTCTTGAATAGCTTGTCGTACAATATTTTTACCAATAGCTATATCACCATTTGCAGCGATAAATTGATCTAATCTATTGGAAGCTTGTAATAAAGCAACACCACCTCCAGCTATAATACCTTCGTCTAAGGCAGCTTTAGTAGCAAATAATGCATCTTCAACTCTATCTTTTTTCTCTTTAATTTCTAATTCACTATTTCCACCTACATTAATAATAGCTACTCCACCAACTAGTTTACCTAATCTGTCTTGTAGTTTTTCTTTTTCAAATGCTGATGATGCCTTCTCTAATTGAATTTTAATTTCTTCGGCTCTTAATGAAATAGCTTCTTCATCTCCTTTACCATCTACAACAGTAGTTTTATCTTTAGTAATATTTGCCGTTCTCGCTTTACCTAATAACTCACTAAATTGTATAGGTTGTAGTTTATCTAATTTATGTCCTTTATCTTTAGAAATTACTTGACCACCTGTTACAGTTGCTAAATCTTCTAAAGCCATTGTTCTACGATCACCAAAATCAGGTGCTTTTACAGCAACAACGTCAATAGTTCCTCTCATTTTATTAACAATAAGAGTAGCTAACGCTTCTCCGTCAATATCTTCGGCAACTATTAATAATGATTTAGATTCACTGCTTACCTTATTTAAAACATTAAGTAATTCTGATGCTTGAGTAATACGACCATCATATATAAGAACATAGGGCTCATTTAATACAGCTGACATTGTGTTGTTATCAGTAACAAAATATGGAGATTTAAATCCTCTTTCAAATTGCATTCCTTCAACTACTTCTAAAGAAGTGTCACCTGATTTAGATTCCTCTATGGCTACAACTCCTTCACGTCCTACTTTATCTAAAGCAGTAGCAATTAAGTTTCCTATTTCAGTATCGTTATTTCCAGAAATTGTAGCTACTTCATTAATTTGGGCATCATCTGTAATTTCAGTTGAATTCTTTTTTAATTCTTCTACAACGGCAGCAACTGCTAAGTCAATACCTTTTTTAATGTCTACAGGATTTGAACCATCATTAATCTGTTTAATACCTTCTTCTAGCATAGTAGCAGCTAATAAGGTTGAAGTAGTAGTACCATCACCTACCTCATTGGCAGATTTAATGGATACTTTTTTAGCTAATTCAGCACCTATCGATTCCGTTTGGTCTTCTAATTCATTAAAGGCTTTAGCAACAGTTACTCCATCTTTAGTAACCTTAATTTCACCCATTTGATCTCTAATTAGTACAGTTCTACCGGCAGGGCCTAAAGTAGAAGATACACTATTATTTAACTTTTGAACTCCTGCCAAAAGTTTATTTTTTAATTCTTTTCCGAAACTTGTTTCTGTCATGTTAATCTTCTAAAATTGATAATATTGAACTTTGTGCTGTAATGTAGAATTCTTCTCCATCAACGGTTACTGTTTGGGCTCCCATTTTTGGAATTAAAACTTTCATACCTTCTTTTAATACTGTAGGAACGTCCCTGCCTGTATGAAAATTATAATATGGAGCTAAAGCTACTATTTCTCCCATTTCTGGTTTTTCTTTACCCATATCAGGAATAATAATATTACCTGACATCATTTCTTGTTCTTCTATGGGACGAAGAATAACGTTCCCATTTACTGGTTTTAATTTGCTCATTTTAAAATTGCGTGTTTTAGTTTTAGATGTGTTTCTTTAAATTCTTCAGCATATTCAGTTAAGGCATATGTCTTATCTTTTAACATTTGGTGTTTTGCAATTGCTAATATAGCATTGGGTAACTCTGTATGAAAACCAACGGTTTTATTTTTAACAGTATCTACCACATTGAAACTATACTCATCAATTGCGATTTTATAATTCCCTAATAGGGGATCTACGATAAATGTTGATTTGCCGGAACCTTTTGGTCGGCCTTTAAAATTAGGATTTGCCATAACGTTTATATTTGTTTATACGTAAATATACGAAAGATTTTTTAAATAACCAAGTTCTAGGGCGAGACTTTTTACTTAATTGTTAAGGTTTTTATACCTTTGCCTTCTAAAAATGGAACTATAATAGTTAAAAGTCCATTATTAAAAGCAGGTGTAGCTTTAGAAAGATTAAATCTAGGATCAATTTTCCAACCTAGGTTAAATGATCTTTTAGCAATACCTCTATAAATGTATTCTACTTGTGAACATTCACAATCAGATCCACATCCACAATCGTCTTTTGGTTTGTTATAATTAACTCTAAGAGTTTGACCTTCAACTAATATTTCAAGGTCAGATTTATCAATACCAGTGCAGGCAATCTCGAATGTGAGACCTTCTGTGGTTTGATAAACATCTAAAGGGTGGGATAATTTAAGGTTTTGTTCTACAGGTTTGTAGTTACCTTCTTGTGTTAGAAAATTTCTAACTAATAAATCGAATGGTGTTCTTTCGAACAGGTTTAATGTACTCATATCATTTGTATTGTGACGTCCTAAGATCGTCGGATTAATTATTAAAAAAAACATAACTGCTCGCCCTAGAGTCTCAGCCATTTGTCATAAATATATACTATTGTTGCCTTACGATAAAATATCGTGAAAAACTTCCTTCTTCAGTAAATTCTATTTTAGCTAGCCCTTTATTACTAATATACATCATTCCATCAGCGCCTTTATTTGCTGAAAGTATTTCTCTAAACGCAATAGCGGAGAATGGAATTAAATCACTAGGCGTTGTAAATTCAGCTGGTTCATGGAATCTTGCTTTATTAGCATGAGCTGTTCTTTCTCCTAATATAATTTCAACTACCTTCTCATCTTGGTCTGTTATTGTAGTGTTTATAGTAAATTCTTTAATTTTTTCTAATGCACTATGTGCTTTTAAAAACCCACTAATAAAGTCTTCATTAATTTTAAATGAAAAATTAAAATCAACTTCCTGAACTTTAGGTACTTCTTGAATAATAGTAGCATCACTTAAGTTGTAGTCTAAATCAATTTTGTTATCACTAATTTTTAATTTATTAACTATACCCGTATTATCAGCCTGTAATTTTAACTGCAAGTCTTCATTTGTTATATTTATTAATCTTAACAATGAATCGGTATTATATATCCCAATTTTATTTTTAGGGAGAGGTAAATCAAACGTAAGTTCACCTACAGCATCTTTAGTTTCAGTACTAAAGTTAATCTTAGCCTGGGAGCCATCTAAATTCCATACAACACCACCTACTAAACCTCCTAAAAAATATTTTTCTATATTACTTACTATATGACTTTTCTTCAATTAATTGTGATTTAGTTAATAAATTTATATGTCTTTTTATCTCTGATCTTTTATCGTTTAATTTATAAACAGATCTCGCTAATTCTATGAATTCTTTATCAAATCGTTTTTCTTTTTCACAACCACGAATCCAGTCTTCTATATCCCAAAGTTTACTATTAACCTCAGATAATTGGTCTACCTTATTATACAATGGTTTATCTCCAAAAATTGCAAATAAATTCATTACACAATCATTAAGAGCTTCCCATTCTTTAGAAATGTTCTTTAATTGAGTTACGTTTTGTATTTTGTCTAGTTTTAATTCTAGGATAGTCATTTTATCTACTATCTCGCCATTTGAAACATCTATTTTCATACCATGGAATGTAATAAATTTTCTGTGTCTCTCCAAGTTTTTACTGGGGTAGTTTTACATCCTTTTCGTTTTTGTGATATAATTTCTTGTTGGATTGCAAAGTCATTGCCTCCAGGATATAATCTGTCACCAAAAAATTCAAATTTACCTTTTATATCTTTTACTATTTGTCCTTTATCTTTATATTTTTCATAGATATCAATACTAATTTCTCCCCCAACTACAGCATCTAACCAAGGATATCTTTCTTTAATTTCCCAAGCAAACTCTTTTCTTTCTTTATGCTTATTATCCCATTTAGCATAATGTTCTCTTTGTTTTTGTGTACAATCTCTACCAACAACTGAAAAATTTAAAGCACCCGGGCGTTCTTCTATATGATTCCCATAACGATGGGGGTATTTTGATCTGTCTAAAAACATATCAAGTAAACCTTTTAAATAATCTTCAGTATTAAATTCATATTGATATTCTAACTTACCCTTTATCCATAATTGATTACCTGAACTCTGATAGACACGTTCTACACTTGTCCATATATCTTCTCCAACTTGCTCTATAGTTTTATCTTTATCACTCCCAGAAATTAACCATACACGCTTTTTTTTCATAAACTTTTTAAAGAATTCTTTAAATTCAGCATCCATAGGGTTTCTACTAGGAGTTAATGTTCCGTCAACATCAAAAATGTAAATCATATAAAAAATTGGTTAACATATGGGTTAGTAGTTAATCTCCATCCTAAATCGCTATAAAATCCCTCTAATTTATTTAGTAGAATAGTATCAAATACTTTTTCTTTATCAGCAAAACGGTTTAAAAAATCTCTAATTTTATCTGGCATATCAAAATCAAGATAGGCTAGTGCTTCTATATTATATGGATTTTTTTTCATATAAATCCATTTTACTTTGTCTCCTTGAACTACAAGACTATGTTTTTTACTTAACTGCCAATATTTAAGTAAATCATTATATTTTATTGTAGCACGAACGGCAGCAGGTGCTCCTTTACGTATAACTGTAAAGGCTTCTGCGCCTACAGGCTTGCGTTCAATATATTTATTTAATGTTTTTACCCCCGTAGGATTACCTAATTCCTCAATGGGCATGTCATGTAATATCTTTTTTTTAAAATCTAATATACGTTTATCTATATCACCTTGAGGAGTACCTTTTAACACATCTTCAAGAGCCTTTTTAAAAAAATTACCAAATACCTTAGGGAAGTTAGATTTTTTGTATTCTAACCCCTTTACATCTAGTTTTTCTTTTGTAACACCTTCTGATTTGGTAATCCATTGAGCATAACGTCTGGGGGCTCTAAAATAAGCAGATCGAATTACTGCCTCAGTTTTCATTTCTAACCTATGATCTGTAACATTAAAACAATCTCGAGCAAGACTATCATAATGATCAGAAATATAATCTTGGTAATAAAGAGCAATTTTTTCCAGTTTAAAATCTTTTTCTTCATCTGAGAGTTCTTCAAAGTTAGGGTTTAGGTGATTTAAAAGAGGTTCGGCATTAAAATAATTAGAATCAGTATCAACATAAGCACAATAGTTTATGTCTTCTTCATCACAAATATACCAAGGTGTTTCTTCTAAATGCTTCATTAAAATGTTCTTTCTCCGGGAACTTGAACTACTCCTCCGTCTAATTGCCCTATACTATTTAATATACGCTCTCTAATTCTAACCTCAAACTGAAGTCCATCAAATTTAAATTTTCCTCCTTGTTGGAGCATTTTACGAAAAAATATTTCACGTTTTTCACTCCATCCTTCACTCATTTTTATAAGTTCTTCTTTTGTAGCTAATTCATCGTCTATTAAAACGTGAACGCCTGCTCTTAAAGATTGTTTAGTTAATGCCATTTTTATTTTAATTTATATTCGGTTATAATCATCTTCTATTCTTACTATATCGTCTTCACCAAAATAAATTCCGGTTTGGACTTCAATAAATTGTACTAATTCATCAGTTTCATTCCAAGCTCTATGCCTAGCTCCTAAAGGGATTTTAATCGATTCCCCTGGTGATCTAAATAATTTATCATCATCTAAAACAATAGTTAAATTACCTTTAATTATAGTCCATTGTTCTTGTCTTTTATAATGATATTGATAAGATAATTTTTGACCAGGTGCTACAGTAATTCTTTTTACTTTACATTCATCTGAATCAAGTAAAATTTCATACATACCCCATGGTCTGCTTTCTACTTCATATTTCATATCTCTAGTTTAATTTCATTCTTTATAACTTTATTTATATGGCGATTAGCAACTAATGCTGATTCTTGAATTATACGCCATCCTGATAATGTAATAGCTTCACTTAATATAGACATAGGCATTCCATATCTAAATGAATTTAATGCGGTTGCTCCATATAGTGAATTTAATAAAATTTTCATTGTATATTGTAGTAAATGATTTTCATCCCCACCTCTATTATCGCCAGCTTTATAACATTCTTTCATTTTATTTTTATATATAACTCTTTCACCAAACCATTTATCTAAAACAGTAGATAATACAGATTCTTTATCTGTTTTGAAAAATGTACCATTTGCAGCAACTGAATAGTTATTTTTTTCTATTAAACTAATTATTTGTCCAATACTTACTTTACGGGTATTATCACTATTTCTATTAGGATCTAATATTAATATTTCTTCATCAGGATCCTTTTCTTTTAAATCATTTAATCCTAACCTATTATTACGGTCATCAGGATCTACTATTTTACCTACAATAGTTTCTCTACCAATATTTAGGGTCATTATAATTGAAGGATATAGTGAAGTTAAATCTTCATCAAACATGTACTTATAAAGACCTGCTTTAGGACAAAATAAATAACCACCCGCATAATTTAATTTTTTCTCACCTTTAGGTCTTCCAGGGGGTATAATTTTTTGAGAGAGTAAATATGATGAAATTGCACCATCATGTATTTTTGAAGAAGCATATACCTCACTATAACGAACCTTACCTTTATGTGCTAAATTTTTAGTTAATGCAAGATATTGTAATTTTTTATCTAGTTCAACTAATATTTCAACATCAACAAAGTTATAATTAATAAATTTATGTATATCGTCCTCAAATAATTTATCAAGCGAACCATCATATTCAATTTTATTAATACCTACATATTTTTCACCAATAGAATCTAATTTCCAACTTGGTTCATCTTCCCAGCTATATTTTTTATGTAATCTCATATAATCAAGTGATTCAACACCTGCTATATCTACAAACTGGTCTCTCTTATACCAATATTGGTTATTTTTTTTATATTTTACAACTCCAATAGGAGATAAACGTTTAGCATCTTTTTCACCTAAAACAATGCACATTCTATGAAATAGATAAGGAATATCAAAATAATCACTATTATAACCTACTAAAATATCAGGTTCTATTTCTTCCATTTTATTTAAAAATGTATCTAATAGATCAGCCTCATGCCTTAGTGGTATAATTTCTTTATTTTTAGTTTTTGTTCGTTTTAATATACCTTTTTTGTCTAAAATAACAATAGACCACCAATCCAATTTTTTATCATACCAAGCAATGGAAGTAATAGGTTTAGGTGCATTAGAAATATATTCTTCAGTTAATGCTCCCCCCATTTCACATTCTATATCAAAAAATACTTCTCTGTGAGAGGTAGAAGGTTTATCATTAATACCATATTCTTCTATAAGAAATTTTTGGTGAGCTGATATGTCAGCAAAGTGTAAACCATGAGTATTTCTATCCCAATTATGGGTACGGATCAAATGTTCTCCTTTTAACCCTTTATATTTAGCATCTTCTTCTCGACACTCTCTATAAGCATAATTGTTCCAATTAATCTGTCTATAACCATCATCATCCCACAAGTGTATAAGGTGTTTATTTTCACCTTTACCTTGTTCGTAGATCTTTTTATACATAACTTATTTTTTATTTTAATACGTTTTAGCATCCTCTTGGTCTCTATGATCTTCTGATATGTCATAACCCGGATCATAGGGTGGTTTTGGAGCAGAACGTAATTTTTTTTCAATTAAGGGTTCATCTATAGATTTGGTTGCTTCAGATTTTTTACCATAATATGGAGCATTTTTATTTAAATATTCATCTATACTTAATATTTTATCCTTCAATGTACGAATTTCTATTGAGGTACCCTCGATATTTTTAGCAATTTCTTCATAGTGGTCTCCATCATTACCATTTTGACCAATTATGTTCATTCTCTTTTCAGCTTCTTCCCATTCCTGCTCTCCTAATTTAAATTCTTTAGGGATGGGCTTTTCAAAATCAGTTTCTTCTTCTTTATCTTTATTTTTTTGACTAATAATTCTAGGAAAAGCTTGAGCAAAAGCAAAATTAGCGGCAATAACAAGTGAAATAGCTAATGGATCAAAAACAAATATTATTGTTAATAGTAATATATTAATAATTTTATCCATTGGGATGCCTGTTAAGCCTGATAGGTATTGTAAAGGTCCTAATTCATTTGCTACTCCGGCATTATTTTCTAAATCTAAGATTTCAAGTTGGTATTTTTGTAAGGAATCGGCTGCCACTTCTCGTTTAGACTGAATTGCTTGTCTGTTCGTTTCTTCAACTTCAATACGTTTTTGAGACATTCTAAGCTCAGTAGTGGATATTGTTTGTCGAAAGCCTGTAGATGATGACGTGTCTCGTACTTGAATCGAGGACGCTTTCGCGTTAGATAAAGTACCAATGTTATTAGAGATTCTTTCAAGTTCCTGATCATATCGTATTACATCTTTTTCGTAAAATTGTTTCTTTTGGTCTAAAAAGGATACTTGGTTTTCCTTAATAGTTAATTGTCTATAAGTATCTTGATATGCAGCACTTAAAAAACCATAAATACCCATACTAGTAATTAGTACTAATATTATGGTAGCAATACTTAAATAAACTTTAAGCAATTTATTAATAGTACTCCAATATTGATATAATAATGAAGCTATTATTAACTTAGCTACTTCTAAGGAGCCAGCCATAATAATTACTTCAAATGAGGCTCCAGCAAATAATTTTGACAATCCACTAACAGAGTAAAAAGCTGCGGATGCAGATACTGAAAGTGCTGAAAAAGCTATTATGAATGGAAAAAAACCTTTCTTAATTGAATTTAGAAAGTTCTTCATCTTTAAAAAATTTAGTTAAATTAGGGCGAAAATAACTGATGGATTTCATGACCTTTCTATCTCTAGTTCGGTACACGACATACATATTATCTAATTTTTCCCAATGACAATCCTCACCTTGCTCTATAGCTCTTTGGCTAACAGTTTGTATAGCTTCTTCTTCAGTTTTACATGCTTTAGACATATTAGACGCTTGTACTTCTTGATAGGCGGGCCATATCTTATTTTTAAGACCGTGTAACATGGTACCATTCCCAAGGGAAACATAAGCAATATCACACAAAGCATCCAAAACTTCCACGATATTTCCTGTTTCGCAAGCTTCTTTATATTCTTCGAGTTCTTCAAGAACAAAATCGTAGACAAATTGCCATTCTTTTTTTTCTGGAATTGTGGGTTCATAATTGTTAGGTTTTCCAAATGTAGCATTAAATATTTCTACCTCATCTACAAATGGTACTCGAGGGGTATCGCTAAAACCAAATAAGTCTAATTGTTTACTCATTATTTATTTTTTTTATTATTGAATTGTTATGATAATATTCTGCATCCTTATATAAAGGATGGTTTTTATCTATAGGTAGTATTGATCCTACTGTTAAATCTATCGGATTACCATCTTCTAATGTAAAACGAATAGGTTGTAAAATTTCATAATTTCCTTCTAATTCATCCAATGGTGGAGGAGGTATAACAGTTGGTTTATCTTTTGTTTCTATCATATAAGGGAATAAATCATTTAATCTGTTTTGTCTTCTACCACAACCACAATCTTCTTTGCCTGCTACTTTGGCAATAACATCCGCTACTTTATCTAATCCTAAGGCATGAGTTATTTTAGTAACTGTATCTCCTAATCCTTTTGATTTACCTATTGGTAATTTTGATTTCATATTATTAAAATTCTGTTTTATCTCGAGCTGTGGGTGCATCATGCAACTCCCAAGGAAAAACTATCCATTCATCGCCAACGAGTTCACCATAAATATTTGGTTTTATACTTGCTTTCTCCTTATAATATAAGGAAGCTGTTTGACATTTAGGATAAGTCTTTAAAATTGATTCGAGGGTCTTACCGGAATCACATATATCATCTACAATTAATACATCAGAAAAATCTTTTAAAGAAGAATTTGAGTATACTGAAAGTATTTGTTGGTATTTAATACCAGTTTTATGTGATAATAGAGTAGCTGGGATTAAACCTCCCCGAGGTATTCCATAAAGATATAATGGTTTTTTATCTAAATTATTTATTTGTTCAGCAATTTTATCTGTAACATTTACTACATCGTCCCAACTAAGGAGCATTTTATTTTCTAATCTTATCATTATATTGAATGTGTTCCATTATTAATTTTAATTGAATCAAAAAATTCCTGACGTGCTAAACTTGCATTATCTCTAAATACCCCTGATGCTTTAGTTGTAACCATTGAAGCACCATTATGTTTTACACCTCTACAAGATACGCAATTATGGGTTCCAACTATTGTTACTACAACACCTTTATTGCCTTCCGTAATTTTTTCTACGGCATTATGGATTGCTGATGTTAACTGTTCTTGAATAGCACCTCTGCGACCAAATAATTCTACAATTCGATTTAATTTAGATAAACCAATTACTTGTCCTTCTTCACCAGCAACATATCCTATATGTACTACACCTTGGATTGTTTGATGGTGATGGGAACACATAGAAGTTAGGGGAATATTACGTTCTATAATGACACCATCATAACCATCAGATGGGAATGAAGTGATTTCACTCATTGCCGTATATCTACCTCTCCATAAATCATTTACATACGCTTTAGCTACACGCCTTGGTGTATCTGATGAATTAGGATCGTTTTTCCAATCACATTTTAAAGCATCTAAAAATTTACCATATGCTTCAGTTGCTTCTGATATCATTAGGTCTTTTTGATTTTGATCTAAAGGGAAACCTTCAGCAACCCCATTTGCAAAACCTTCTTGTACTACTTCTAATTCGTTGTGTATTTTTTTTCTTTGTTTATTCATAATATAACTTAATATAATAACCTTTTATTTAACTTCAAAGTTTTTGATATATTCTTCTAAAATATCTACTAATTCTAATACATCATCAGGATCCATTGTGATTGCACAACAAGTATTTATATTTTCTTTTATTGTACTTAAAACCTCTAATGCCGCTTCTTTAGTCATTCCAATTTCTAATAATGTTCCATACTATAAAAGTATTACATATTACGGCTTGTAATACTATTAAAGTTCTTATAAAAGCAATTTTATCTGCTTCTTTTGTATTTCCAACTTTTTCACCTAAGGCTTTAGCCCATACTCTCCAAAATGTTTTCATTACACTTCACGTTCTGTATCAAAAGCCATAATATGAGCTCGTCCTGTAAAACGCCATCCTTTATCTCTTACAAAATCCATAACTATAGGGTAACTTTCCATTAATGAAACTCTTGTATCACCCGCAGGCATAGCCCATACTTTTTCATTTGGAATTTCTAGTTCATTTAAAAATTCCTCAACTTCTCCAACCATTGAAAGCTCTTTGTCAAGGACAGGCTTAATATGGTAGTCATGGTGATAATCAATACTTTTTTTAATTGCATCTGTATTTAATCTAAATTTATTGTGTCGTTTGACCATTTTTTCATCCGTAATCGCGCCTTGAGGTGTTTCAACTCCAACCACAGGAACACTATTGGAAAACTTAGGACTAATACTAAGAAGATTAATGGGATAATCAGTAGGTAGGAAATGGCTTCCTTCAGTTTCAATAGTGATAAATATATTTCTTTCATTAGCGAGATGTGTTAGTTCATTTACAATAGAGGGGTGCATAGTTGGTGACCCTCCTGTTAACATCATTTCTGTAATGTGAGGGTTTTCATCATACATTTTAACTATGTCGTTAAATGTATATTTTCCTTTTTCAGGATGAATAGAAGTATACCAAGAATCACACCATCCACCTTCTCCGAAATAACAACGGTGGGTGCATCCTGATGTGCGTACAACAATTGTGGGATAACCTTGACGGCTTCCTTCACTTTGTACTGCGGTATAAACTTCGACGATTGGGAGAACTTTAGAATAGTCCTCAACTCTTTTTAACATACGTTAATTTTTTTAAGTGGTTTTACAGTCACTTGACCATTGTTGGTCCCAATATAATAAAACTATTTTAGGTATCCAAATTATCTAATCGAGTTTTTAAATCTATTATTTCTTTTTGTTGATCTTGAACAGCTTTAATTAATAAAGATGTTAATTTAGAATATTTTATACCATCAGCTCCTCCATCTTCACCAATATGTACTAATTCCGGAACATGTTGTTCTACTTCTTCTGCAATTAATCCAATATCTCTAATCCCAGTATCCTTCCAATCAAATATAACGGGGCGTAATTTATATAAACTGGATATAGAATCTAAACTAGATATATTTTCTTTATATCTTAATGCTGATGTTTCTGTTATACTAGTAGCAAAGAAAGTACCTGTAACTGCTAAAGAACCTGTTATATCAGCAGATCCACTAAAAGGGAATCCTGAAGCAGCACCACCACCTGCATTTAAAGCAAATGAAGCAGTTTGAGCAAACGATGCAGAAATAACTCCTACAATTCGTTCCCCACTACCTGTAAAGGATCCTGTATAAGAACCAGTCATGGATCCTGATAGAAAGGAATAGAAACTACTAGAAAATGAACCTGTAAAAGGACCATCACCACTTGCTGCAAATGAACCAGAGGTAATAATATTAACAGAAGAACTTTCAGCATATGATGCTGTAACAGCAAAAGAGGCTGAGGTAATCGTACCTAATACTACAGAAGCTGTATCTGCAGATGTTGCATTTCCCTCTAAGGCACCTATAAATTTAGTTGCTGAAAGAGTATTAGTAGAAGGAACATAATTAAGTCCTACGTCTGTATTAGCCCTATGACTTCCAGATGTACCCTGAGAAAATAAAATGAAATTTGTACTAGAATCACTATCATCTGGGTTTACAAATATGCTAGTTGCTAATGTTGCTTCAGAAGCAGATACTGCATAACTAGATGAAATAGCATGACTTGCTGTTACAGCATGAGAGGATGTTACTAATCCTGTTAAATTCGAACCATCACCTTGATAGGATCCGCTAAACGAACCACTAATATATTCACTATTTAGGGAACCTGTTATAGTTACACTACCTGTAAATTCATGAGTATCATCTAATGAGTTTCCAAATTTGGTAGAACCACTTGCATATATAATAGAAGCAGATTCAAAAGTAGTTACTAAATAAGTAATAGAAGCAGTACCGTCTATAATTAAATCTCCGGACATACTAACAGAACCTGTAAACTGAGTATCTCCATCTACAGCAAAAGATCCTGTTATTGCTTGAGAACCCGATAAATTGAAAGAGGCACTTAAAAGATTAGCACCTAATCCATTTTGAATTTGATCTCCCTCTATATGTAATAACTGATCATAGGTTGACTTGATCGTCCTATTAGTGAATGTAGACATTTACAGATGTTTTTTGTACTATGATAAATATATAAAAAGAGCCGCTTAAGTGGCCCCTTTATTAATCGTTACCTAGTATCGCGGCATGAGTTGATAAAAGAGTTTTTACATATGCTTCCGCAATATCGTATTCAACTTCTCCACTTTCATCCTCATATTGTACGGGATCTTTACGACCCAAATTAATAAACGCTTCAATTCTTTCAACAGATGAAGCACTTTTGTAATCAGAGTTACCTGATGGGTAGGGTTTGTATGAGGTATTTGTTCTTTTGTATACTTCGTCAAAATCCAATTCCAATTGTTTAATAAGTTCTTGTCCATTTTTTAATATTCCAAGTTTATCTGTATCTAAATATGGGGTAAAGTAACCAACACGATCAGCTTCCCAATTTCCCATTCTAAATGCGGCATCATCCGCATCTCTAAATTCTTGTCTGCAATCAGGATAAATAGCATGATCACCAGCATGAATGCCTAAAGCAATATCTGTTGTTTCTTCAGTGTCATTTGCTATGGATAATGCTACAGCTTGAACAATAGAAGCAAATATTTTATTTCTATTAGGTACAACTGTTTCTTTCATATTATCTTGTTCATAATGACCTTCAGGAACATCATCACCTCCATCTACTAAAGCTGAGCTTAATAGTTGTGACAATCCATCAAGTTTAATTACTTGATATGTTACATAGTGGTTATTTTCTTTTAAATAATCTACTAATTCTTGAGCTCTATCTAATTCTACTTTATGTTTTTGACCATAGTCAAAGGATAAAGCAGTTACTGTATTATATTCAGTTAATGTTCTGAGTAATAATGTGGAAGAATCCATTCCTCCACTTAAGGATACTACAACGTTTTTTGCCATTTTATATTTGTTATTTTTTGCCAGGTATGTTTTGGATATAGGCTAATCCATTTATCTTACGAAATCGTTTTACATTTTTTATTACTAAATTATAATTTAATGCATTATGGTTTATATCAAAATAAGTATTCATATTAGGAGATGGTTTTTTATTTAAACCAAAACTTTTATATTTAACACCTTCTAAAGCCGACATAATTGGATTTGAGGTATCAATCGATTCTATTTGTGGGTGATTATCATACCAACCAAATTCTTGTGGAACTGAACAACCTAATAAATGAAGTTTAATATCCTTAAAATTATTTAAGTTTAGTAAACCATTTACAAACCTTACTCTACCCAATGATTTTCCCATATCTACATTAGTATGAGGAAAAAAACTATTATACCAAGTTGCACCATATGAAACACATAATTTTTTATAACCTAAATTTATTAGTAAATTAGCACATAAATAAGCTTCATTTTTATCTTCACCTTGAATTACAGCTACTAATTTTGTTTTTTCAGGATATTCAAATTGTTTCCAATATTTAGCCTGCGCAGCTGTTTGGCTACACTTCATCCAAACGTCAGGTACAATAAATTCATCTGGTTCTAATTCATCAATCCAATATCTTAAACGTTTATGGTCATAAGCTTCACCTAATTCGTGAAGTGAATTATCCATTATAATATAACGTCCTTGTTTTTTTGATTCATAAAAGAAGTTTTTATATTGTTCATCCTTATCTAATAGGTGAGGAAGACAATAATCATAATCATTCCATTCACGACTATTATTTAGTAAACAACGTGGAACTTCGTGACTAACCCTCATATATGCCACTATTTTTATTATTTTCCATAAATTCTACTTTTACTACTTTAACTCTATTAGATGTTTCTGTTCTAACAAATGTATTTAAATTAGTAAAAACATATTCAGCAAATCTTTCGGCTCCAACACCTGGAAGTACTCTTACTTGAGCAGCCCCGTGTACTCCCATTGATTGAAAGGATTCTACAAAAGGATCATCTTCTGCTACTATAAGAGTATGATCAAACATGTAATCCATCCATTCTTTAGGAGATTTACCATCAATTTGAGTTGTAGCACGTTTCATTCCACCAAAATCCCAAACCCAATTTTTTTCATCTAATTGTCCTTCAAACCAGACTTTAAATGAAACTGAATATCCATGAAGGAATTTACAGTGTGTATCTTCTGCTTTGTGTTGACGAAATACTGTTGAAAATCCGTCAAATATCTTTGATGATTGAAATTTACCCATTATAAAAATTTAAAATTTGTTCTTTTGATTGTACTCCTACTAGTCTTCCTTGAGCTTCTCCGTTTCCATCTACTAAGATTAATGATGGAACATTTCTAACTCCATATTTTATAGAGGTATCCTGATCATTATCAACATCAATTTTTTGATAGTTAACTTGTCCACCTAAAGATTCCATTATAGGACCTAATGTTTTACATGGACCGCACCATGCTGCTGTAAAATAAAGTATTTTTTTCATGTTAATAATTTAGTTAAACTAATTCTTCAAATATTCCTACAATTTCTGAAAGTATTAATCCAAAAAATGCCCATCCAAATAAGCCAAACATTCCAAATATACAAGATAATATTCTCATACCAGATTTAATGAATGATATTAATTGATGGGTTTTTGGATCAGGCAGTTTTTCTAGGTCTACCTCTTTTTTTAATTTGCTCATAACTTATATGTAATATTTTATATTTGTCGTCTATATGATAATAAAAATCAATTAGGGAACCACTGAAGTTCGCCATTTCTTCTTTTACTTGTTCCTTGTTAATACGAAAGTATTTAGGGAACTCATTATATAATGAATTTAATTTATCAAATTCATCTTTTTCAAAATCTTCTAGTAAACGTTTGCGACGTGCTCTTAACACAGCACCCTTTTCTACAAACAAACCACTATCACCATTACACTCAATTTCTAAATCATTTAAATCATGTTCAACCCATGCTGCTTGATACCAAAAATGTGAAAAATCAAAATCTCCATTAAAGATACGATCGCGAAGTGGTTTACGATTATTTAAAGGTTTTATTTTTACATCATACATTCTCCACCAACGAAATTGGTTGTAGTTGAGTTTTTGTAGTTTAGAAAACTCTTTTTTTAAACGTGAACGTGATAAGGTAGGATTAAATACCATATTTTTCTTTATAACGTTCAATAAATATTTTTCCCATACCTACTTCTTTGATAATTGCCTTTTCAGGTATACCAGGTATACGATAATTTAAATCTATCAGTTCATCAATATTTCTATTGCTAATACTTTTCATTTTAATCTTTGCATTCGAATTTTTAGAAGTTGCGAATACAATTACAATTGGTATTTTTGGGTATTTTCCGTCTGCCATAACCTTTATTATTTGTTTATCCGTAAATATACGAACCTATTCTCGGGTAACCAAATTATCCATCACAAGAAACACAATCAGCCATTCGAGATCCCAGATCTCCTTTAATAACAGAATCTGTTCTTAGATAATATAAAGTTTTAACTCCTAATTTCCACGCCTCTATATGTACTTGATTAATCCATTTAGGTGAATCACTTGGGTCAAATGATAAATTAAGGGATTGAGTTTGGTCTATATAACGCTGGCGAATAGCAGATTGTCTAACTAATTCTAGTTGATTTATCTCTGGGAAGGTTAAAAATATTTCTTTATCTGCAGGGGTTAAGATAGTATCTGGTAGGTTTTGAACCGATCCTCCTTCTTGAAGCATTTGGTCCCACCATTTGTTTTTATCTTCTCCCTTATTCTTTAAAATTTCTTGTAATACCTTATTTTTACGAATAAACGTTCCTTTAGCGCCGTTAAACGTGTAAATATTAGCGGGTAACGGCTCAATACCAGCAGAAATACCACCAGTTATAACGCTATTCGATACGGTAGGAGCTACTGCAATTAAATGCGTATTTCTCATACCAGTACCTTTACACCATAATGGTTCTCCATATTCAGCAGCTAAGTCTCTTGAAGCTTTTTCAGCTTTAATTTTAATATCTGAAAATATATTGTGAGTATAAGCTGTAGATGAAATTGAGTTAAAAGGCATTCCTTTTTGTTGTAAAAATGTATGCCACCCCATTACACCTAATCCTAATGCTCTACCTTTAAAAGCATGTTTATGGGTTCTTTTTAGTGAATCTCTACCATTTGATTTATCAATAAATTCTTGCATTACACCATCTAAAAACCAAGTAGATAATTCTACAGCATCTGTATCCTTCCACTCATCATATTTAGCTAAGTTTAATGAAGATAAACAACAAATAAATGAATGTTCTTCATCTGTAAATAATGTAATTTCAGTACAAATATTAGTCATAGAAACATCCAAATTGTTCATCATATAAGCAATAGGGTTGTTTTTATTAACATTATCTTTATACATAATGTAAGGTTCACCTGTTTCCATTCTTGCTTTTAGAATTTTAGACCAACGTTCCATTGCTTCTGGGTCTCTAGATTCTAATCTGCGCATAAATGTATCATCTACTACTACACATTGATGTAAATTAAGACATTGTCGGTTTGGGTCACCTTTTGGTCTTCGAATTTCTAAAAATTCATCTATATCTAAATGATTAATATCTAAATTAACTGAAGCGGCACCTCGTCTTACAGAGCCTTGGTTAGTAGCTATAATAGATGAATCATATATTTTACACCATGGAACAACACCTTCACTTTGACCATTTCCTGTAATTCCAGTTCCTCTATGACGAATTCTTGATACAGAAATTCCAACTCCTCCTCCTTGAGAAGTTAATTTCATTAACTCTGCATTTGTTAAACCAATACCTCTAACTGAATCAGGGGTATCAATACCAAAACATGAAATTGGTAAACCTCTATCGGTTCCCATATTTGATAAAACAGGGGAGGCTAAACCTAACCAACCATTCCATATTATTTTAAAAAATTTGTTTTCTAATTCAGGTTTTTTTAATCGCATAGCAGCTGCTTGAGCTACTCGTCTATATGCTTTTTTTGGAGTTTCACCTGGTAGTAAATAACCTTTAGAAATTGTTGCTAAAGATACCTCATCCATGTAATCAGGGTAATCTTTTCCTTTTTCCCAGTTTTCAGTATTAGATATAATAGAGTTGTCCATTGTTAAAATAAGTCGTTTGCGTCCCAATTTTGGGCACCTTTTGAATAATTAGTAACTCGGTTTGCAAAAAAATCAGTGTGTTGTTTTCCAGCTGAAAGAGAATCAAACCATTTCATTCTTTCTATGGCTGATTTGTCAATATCATTAACAATAGCCCCATAACCTAGATCACCCATTTTAGTATTAACTCGGTGTTTAATAAAAGATACTAAATCATATTTAGGACATCCATCTAAATCACCCATTTCATATACTTTATCAATAAAATCTAATTCAAGTTTTAAAGATAAAAGTGCTGCTTCTTCAATTTCTGCTTTTAATTCAGGTGTATTAAATTTTGGATTTTCTTCTAGTAAAGTTTTAAATAACCAACATCCAGCAGTTGAATGTAATGATTCATCTCTAATACTCCATTCCACTATTTGCCCTACACCTTTAAGTTTATTTTGTAATTTAAATGAAAGTAAAATTGCAAAAGAAGAAAATAAATTTACACCTTCAGTAAATGCTGAAAATATTGCTAACGATTTGGCTCGTTCACTCCAATTAGGTTCACCATCATGACTATCTCTAACATTCATTAGATTTTCTATTTTAGCCATTGTAGTTTCATCTTCTAAAAATTCAGAAAAATCGTCTAATCCTAATTCTTCATTTAATAATGAATAAGCTTCAGCATGAATAGTTTCCATGTTAGCAAAACAGATCCCCATTGCAATAATTTCTGGTTTTCTAAACCATTTAGTTACAAGGTTTGACCAATAATCATTAACTACTGTTTCTGTTTGAGCGAAACCTTTAAGGATAGAGCCTATTATATTTTTTTCTGTTTCTGATAAGTTTTGTTTCCAATCAGTAACATCAGCCATCATGGGGATTTCAGTCCAAATCCAATGAGCTTGTTGTTGTTTTAAATAATAATCAAATGCTTCTGGGTATTCAAAGGGTTTGTAAACTACTCTCTCCTTAGTAATGTCTCTCATAAATTAATAATTAAATATTTTTAGTAACGGGTTTATAAATATAATATATATTAAACAATATTGGCGGAATTTTGAAAGAATTTATTTAAAGCACCTTTATCTCTTTCAGAGTAGTCATTTGCAAAAGCCTGTTTAGGTGCTACTGGGGATTCATCGATTTCTCTGGGAGTATCCTCAATTTCTATATGACCTGTTGAGACATCAACAGTAGCATAATATGTCATTCCATCCATGCCATATCTATTTTTCATTAAGAAAAATCTACCAGTTCCGTTTATTTTATCTTGGGGTAATCTTGATAAAGACATACAAAAATCAGTAATCATGATTTTATTATATGAACCAGCTGCTTTATCACCTTCAATTACATCATCTTTAGCACCTGCTCTGTTAACTTGGGAAACAGACCATATAGGTACATTTAAAGTTCGAGCTAAGGCTTTAGTAGAAACATAGGTATTATCTAATTTTTCCTTTTCATCTTTAACATTTGAATTACTTTTTAATAAATCAACATAATCAATAATAATTAAATCTGGAGCGTAGCCCAGATCAGTCATTTTTTGGATATGTCCTTCAAGTGTAGAAATAGAAGCATTACCAGGAGCATATTCTTTAATAGTTAAAGTTCCTTTTAATTCATTTATATATTCTTCTACTTTTTCTTTTTGTAAATGTATAGTATTTACTGGGTGATTAAGGAAATAAGAATCATAACGTTTACCAATATACCCTTCTGATAATTCTAAAGTATAATGTACTACATTTAATCCTAATTTTACAGCATGTGCACCTAAAGCAACCATAGTCCATGATTTACCTCCACCAGGTGAACCAAATATTAAACCAAAATCACCTCCACCTAAACCACCCATTAATTTGTCATTAATAATGGGCCATGGAGTAGGAATTACTTGTCTATCTTCTTCAGTATAACGTGCTTCAACATCTTTAATGTACTCATGTCCTATATTTTTATCTTGACCTGCTTTTAAGGCATTATCTATAGTAAACCGAATATCATCAAACATCCCATCTTGTAATAAATCTACAGATTTTAATAATGCTGATTTTAATGATTGATTTTTACAAAAGTTAGAAAATTCTTGTTCAACATACTCTTGATCTTCATTAATTAACTTATAAATTTCTTTTAATTGATCAACAATAGCAGTTTGTAAAACATCGTTATCGATTTTTTTAACTTCTATTTTTAAAAAATCTAAAGTTGGTGAAGTGTGATACTCATCAAAATATTGTAATGATTCTCTTACGATCCATTGATGAGCTTGATTCTCAAAAAATGAAGGTAAAATTACGTCCCTTATATTTAATGTAAATTTTTTATTTTTAAGTAAAGAATTTAACACCTTGACTTGAAAATGGGGACCATATTGTGATAAACTCTTTAACGTCATAACTTATTTAAACTTATATTTGTGAAGATACGAAAATACCTCTGATAACCAAAATTCTGTATTAGGTATTCCTCTCCCTAATAAATCTTTTTCATACATTCCTAAAAATTTAGCTTTATTAAAATTATAAGGAGAGGTTTCTATCAATTCATCTAATTCTTGTTGATCTTTATCTAATAAGACAATGTCTTCTAATGACATTAATTCATAGTTAATTTCTAGTTGACTTTTAAATAAATGGATATTACCATAAAGCCCGTGTTCTTCAACTTTTTCAGTAGATTTATTATAAGCCTCCTTTAAAGTAAATCTTTCTCTACCTCCTAACTCAGGAAATAATTTAAATAATTTTTTAGGACCTAAACCTTTAACACCAGGTAAATTATCAGATTTATCTCCCATTAAACATTTCATCGTAATAAAATTCTTAGGATATAAACCGTATTGATCGTAAATGTCTTGTGGTCTATAAAATTTCTTTTTTATTGGAGAATAGACTGTAATTCTTTTATTTACTAACTGTAAAAAATCTTGATCAGCAGAATAAATTATAACATCATCCTTTAGCTTTTGAGATAGATATGCTATAGTATCATCAGCTTCTATTTTATCAATAATAGAAATGCTTACAGGTAGAGTTTTTAAGTAATCTAATAATCTTAACATTTGGGTTGAAACAGAATCCGATTCTTCCTCTAATGTTGAAAAAACATTAAAATTAGTTATTCTTTTTATTTTTCTATTTGCCTTATATTCAGAATAAGTATTTCTTCTATTGGTAATGTTTCCCTGACCATCAAATACTAGTATTACTCTAGTTGGTTGAATTAATTTTATGGCATAACCTAAAGATTTCATAAATCCTACTAAACCACCAATATGGTTACCTTGAGGATTAATTGCTGGGATTATAGCAAATGATCTTAAAAAGGTATTCATAGAATCAATTAAGAGCACCCTACTATTTAATTGTAGGGGCTCTAAATCGGATCCCTCGTGCAAGTTATCGAGTATATCTTGATGTGCTTTAATCATTTGTAGGAGTAGGATTATGAAAATCTTCGGCTTCTGATCCCTCTGTAGTTACTTCAAACGGTCCATCTCCTAAGATTTTGCACCATTCATGTTGATGAGCTTTTTTATATTTCTCTATATCACTTTTCTTTTCAGAAATAAAACCATGAGGAGTAGCTAAAATCTTACCAGTTGTTGTAATACCATTAATATGGTTTTTTTCAATCGCAACTTTAACTTTTTTAGCCCATTCTACTTTCTTACCATCTTTAACAGCATTTATTTTTAGTGAACCTGAATTGGAAATGTTTCCAAAGGTAACAATTAAAGTAGAATCAAAGAACATTGTATTACCACCTTTATTTTTCATAATAGGAGGTGACATAGGTCCTATAGGTTTTTCAACCCATATTTTATTAACAGCAACAAATGAATTTGTGTAAGGATATGATTCTTTTCTTGATAATAATATTTCTTGATTAATAAAATTACCAAATTGAGTAGACATTGCACCTGCATTCCATTCATTATTGTTTTTTGCCTTCTCTACAGACATTTGACACGGTACAGATCCAATTGAATCCCAAAGAAATACCATATCCATCGGTAAATTACCTTTCTTTTGTTCATTCATTAGATCTGCCATGAATCCCGCGACAGCTTCTACAGTTGGTAATTGACCTCTATCTGCAAAGATAAAATCACCATCTATTCCAGTAACTTTACCGTCACTATCTTTTTCTACATTTACTTCTAACCCCATCATTTGGGCATGTTCCCAAGACCATTTCATCTCAGTAACAATAAAAACAGGTAAAATACCCATTTTTTGAGCATTAACTGCTACCTCTAATAAGGCAGTAGTTTTTCCTGTATCAGAATGACCACGTAATAAAGTAATATGACCATGAGGAATTCCCGGTAATGAAACCATATCTTGCCATGCTGGTGATAATGGTATCCATTCTTGTTCCTTAAATGAATTGTTTGATGATCCTAAACCCTTAGCGGCTTTAAAATTATTAAGGGAGAATGTCCCCTTAACAGACTTAGAGATATCACCTCCAAGGCTTGTTTTTTTCTTACCCATATAAATTAATCTTTAAATAAATCGTCGAATTCGCTCTCGCTAAAACCTTTTTTTTCTTTAACGTTTAAGGTATAGCCCTCGTCTTTTTTAGGCGGTACGTTAATAGCAACTTTTGTATCATCGGCTCCTTCTTCTGGATTTAACCAATCTTGAAGTGCCGTTTTCATTTCATCATAAGTATGTTTCTTATAATATTTAAATAACTCTGGTTGTTCTTTTAACCATGTTTCAACTGACGTATTGTCATCTGATAATGGTGTTTGTTTTGGTTTTACACGTAATGAAGTTTGTGGATAAGGATTACCTTGAACTACTTCTACTGTCATATCTAAACCAGACATTACATCAGTAAAATCACCATAATCTTCATCTGCAGCATAACTCAATAGTTCTTGGTATACTTGCTTTCCAAATTCCCAAAAGCGTACGCCTCTATTTTCTTCACCACGAACAATAATAGGAGCAAATACTCTCATTTTAGGTTCTAACTTTTTAGCTAGCCTCCAATTTTCGGGTTCAGATGTTTTACGTAATTCTTTTGAAAATTCTACAATTGGATCTTTATCACCAAAATTAATGGGGGAGATCATTGTTCGATTACCTATTCCATAATGAAAAAATACTTCTTGAAACGGGTTGTCTTTGTTTTCAACATAAGGTACAAATCTAATTTGTGATTTACCTTGTGGTGCTTTCCAAAAATATTGACTTCTGTCAAACTTTTGTTGGGATTGTTGCCCTTGTGGGGTTTGAATTTCTTTTAATTTTCCGGATAATAAATTTAAGTCCATAACTGTTTTTTGTTTTAAATGTAACTGTTAGCAATATAATAAAAAAGGGGGTGGTAACCAAGTAATTTTGGCTAAAAGGTAATAATATTGTGTACCTTTGTATCTAGTCGTTTCAATTCTCCTCCAGTAGTTAACAAAATACAATTTTTGTAATCTTGCCAATTTACTTTAAAACTAGTATCTAAAACACCTTCATTTAATTCTTTAATTAAATCGTTGAGGGCGTTTATTGTGTATAGAGTGTTTGAATCTTTTTTTCTATGAAGAAGAATAGTATTATCTAATATAGTATTAGACATATTAAATGAATCAACATTATATGTGCATACATACTCATTAGTAGATTCTACAAAAAGGACAAATATCTTATTAAATAAGATTTGGTACTGTTCCCTTATAGTTTCTAATGTGGAATCTAATTCTTCCTTAGTTGTAAAAGTGCAAAATAGTTTATTTGCCAAATCGTCTAAATTAATTTCGTGATCTACCATAAATATTAAATGTTTTTTAAGGAATTATAGTTATTACCATAACTGGCTTTAATAACGTAACCCTCGGATTCTAGTAATTGTTTTATTTTTTGTAATGTGTGTTTACCATCACTGATAGAATAGTCTATAAGAAACGAATCATACGTGTATAATATAACTTTACTTTGTCGCTTCTCCAAATATTCTATGACTTTTTTTACAGAAATTACATTATTATATGTTTCTGCTGATTGGATGATATAGTTTAGTATTTTATTTGGTGTTGGGTTTAATATTTGTTCTTTAGCTAATACCTTACCTCCTATTAACTCTAGTTTATTTTCTAAATTAAATTTTTTCCATAATTCATTTACATATTCTGTCATTAATTTAAAGAATGGAATTTCTTTATATTGATCAAACACACCTCCATATAATTGTTTAAAGGTTTGTTCTTTAGATTGTTTATATTCGGCATCAGTTAAAGTATCTTTGCCAAAATACATTTTTCCTAATTGAGTATGCACAGAATCTTTATCTAATTCATAATTAATTAATTTTGCTAAAATTCTTACATGATAAGAATCATAATCAAATTCAAAAAACAAATCATTTTTAGGAATAAACGCAGTTCTTGAACCATCGTTTTTATTTAAAGCAGCAAAGTTAACGCCATTAAATGAGTTTGTGGGGCGAGTGGTGAGGTTGTATAGGTTGTATTTAGTATACACGGTTTCACCGTTTAAAAACCATGATTTTTCATTATACTTAAAATGTTTATGAAAGTAATCAGGATGAATTTTTATTCCTTGTTCTTCAATCGATTTGAAAACTTTAGGTAAAATTTCATTATAAAATATATTTGGATTTTGTAAAAAGGAAGATTTAACTTCTTTATAATTTTTCTCTTCAGTCTCATAATGTTTCGATATGGGAACCAGAGAGTTAGTAAATTCCAAATGAGAGAAGTGAGAATACATCCTATCCCGAAACTTAGTATGATGTAGTAAATCAGCAGTTCTTTCATAAGAAATATCAACTATTTTATTATTATCAAAATAATACAAAACTTCTTTCTTATTTAAGGTATAAATTCGATCATATTTAGAATCTATCCACTCTATTACTTTTTCAAAAGGTAACTTAAATGCTTCACTATGGTTAATAGGAAACATATATCCTTTACTATTTTTAGTTTTAAAATAAACTAAACAGGGTGATGACAAAACAGAATGATATTCATCATTCATGGGTATTATCTTAATATAACATTCATTACCCGAACAGTGTAAGTTTTCTAGTTGCTGTTCAGTTTCAACAATATAATACATAACCTATTTTTCATAACTATTTAATAACCTCCACCACCACCTCCTGATGGTTGTCTTACTACAGGTGCAGCAGAGATGTTGCTTTCTAATTGCGTTTCTAATGTACGACTATTATTTGTGGGAACCACATTATCTTGGGCTCCTATCTCTCCTAAAGCTTGTTGGATTAAACCACCTATTGAATTAGATACTAAATAATTAGCAGTTAATAATACTATTCCTGTAGATTGTTTATGTGTGGCGCCATCCATAATTTTCTTATCAGCCATAATATGGTAATACCCAATATAATTACTATTATCTTTTCTATTTGATAATTCGTCACCTCCAGTATATAATCCTTCTATTAATATTAATTCAGATTTAGCAGCGAATTGAATTAAATTAGATAAGTATTGTTTAATACCTTTAAAATTTTCTTCAGCTGTATTTACTAATCTTTGGTTTGTATCAATAATTCCAGAAGTTTTTACACCGTTAGAATTTAATGAATCTTTTAATGGACCTGAAATCTTCCAAAATACTCGGGTTACAGTCCATAACGCATAGTTATATCTTCCTGCATTTACATTTAAATCATTATAAGCTTCTTTAGATATTTCTATAATTTTAGGAATAACATCATTTCTTTTTTTAGCAAAATATCTTATTATTTGGCCTCTTTGGTAATCCTTGCTAGTAATGATAGGGAATGTAGGTAAAGGATCACCTGATGATTGGTATAATGCTTGATTTGCTGGTTGAATACCAGAATAATTTAAATTTTCAGGTGTTTGAACTATATAATTGTTAGCTGGATTGGGATTAAAGTTTTCTACTAATTTAACAGAATTAGGACTATTAGGGGTTTTTCCTGTAGCTATACTATCATTAAATGTTTGGTGATAATAACCAATATAAGGTTCACCAGAAGTAGTAGTAAATTCACCACCACCCGTATATAGGTTACTATTAACTAAGGATTTAGGTATGTATGACATGTTATCCGTTTAAATATGCTATTTCTTTTTTTCTTCTACTAGGTACTTGGCTTTCTCCTCTTGCTATTCTTCTATTTAATTCTGCAATTACCCCCGCTTTACCATCAGCTTTATAAGCCTCTATAAAATCAAACCATAATGTACCATAATTATAGGCAAGATCTAAAAATACTACTTGTACTTTTAGAGGTAAATCGTTATAATTTACACCTCTTTGATTTAATCTACTAACTACTTTTGGTTTAAAATCCTTTGTAATTCTTCTTGTTAAGTCAAGTTTAGCATCTTCTGGGGTTGTTCTGCTAGAGCTTGTAACTTTAGTAACCCTACCATTTGTATCAGTAATTGTATCACTTCCATATCCTATTCTATATGTAAACCCAGCTGAAACTGTGTAATCTATATCTTTATAAGCTTTAAGTTCAGGAGTTCCATTAGTTTCATTATTTGCAATAAAAATAAATGCAGCTTCAATATCCGCGTTAGATGTTATAGGACCCGCATTACCGGTACTAAAAGTTGTTTGTTGTCCCCCATCGGGAGGAGTATTAACAGTTATAATTGTTTCAGTTCCAGTTCCAGTAGTATTAGTTACAGTTGGGTTTGGGCTGTCTAATGTTGTTTTGTCGGTAGTTGTTATTCCTGTTAAATTTTCATTTGGATAACCTAAAGGTATAGATGTTATTGGTCTTGGTGGGTTAGCATCTTTACCTCCTCCAACTGTAGTAGTAGTGGATAAAGTTTTAGGAGTGTCTAACATAATAGTTTGACCTCTTAAAGTAGTAAGCCAACTATTATTTTCAAAACTATGGTTTATTGAAAATACAGCAAACGCTACTCTATCTCGATATCTTTCAGGTAACCTGTTATTAGGTATTCTAAAAGCGTTATAAGGTAAAATTCCTCCTATCCCATCTATTGTAACGGTGTATTCTAAAGGAATTAATATAGAAGATTTATTTTTATTTTGATTAGCATCTCCTGAAAATGTTTTTTTAGAAGTAGTATTTGATAAATCAATATATGGACTTGTCATATTATTACAATTTGTATTACTAATCTCTTCAGGATCTGTTGTATAAACGGTCCATATATGATCATATAATTTTAATTGTAACTTTACATTCTTAGCGGATTCCGCATCTTTAGTTTTTTGGTCAACTTTATCAAGATTTTTAATAGCAGGAAACTTATAAGAAGAAAATCTATCTTTTACACCAGCATTTAAAGACTGATATGATAAAACATCTTCTGAAAAGTCTTGAATTCCTCCTCCTTGTGCTTGGGTTGCAATAACTATTTGGGATGATAATTTTGGAGTTATAGCAGAACTATAACTAGCATCATAAGCTATAGAGGTAGTACCAAAGGTTGGGATAGTAACTAACCTTGAATCATTGGGGTCAATAATAGGTTCTAAAAGTTTTTCATCAATAATTCTTAAAACAGACCCACATTCATCTACAAAAGTTCTAAAATTATTTACTCCTCCTAAAGATTCATTAATTCCCGCTAATATTTTAGTAAGATATTCTATTAAATTTACATCATTATTAGAATCTTTGGTTTTTCTTAAGGTATCTCTAGCAAAATCAATGTTAATTAAGACATTCATTAATTTACCTTTATTTTTACTATCTACAAATTCACTAGGGGGGTATGTATCGTTTATTTTATTACCTACTCCCGCTTTATTAAGATTATGAGATAATAATCCTTCGTTTTCATCAGCCTCATTCCAAGGCCAATCTGTAGGTTCATTAATAGATAAAACCCCAAAAAAATCTTCATAGGGTGTTATAGGTTTAAAGGGGACTATACATTTAAAAGGATTAATACTTGCTACTACAGGGGCTAAATCTATTTCTGTGTTATCAGGATGATAATCTATATAAAGTACAGGTGTAGCATCCTTATTTAGGGTTTTTGTTTTTGATTCAACAAATATTCCTAAACTATTAATTAAAGCTAACAAATGGCCAAAGGTTATAAAAGATTGAATATCTTTATCTGCATCAATTTTCCAATCCCAAAATCCACCTCTAAATGCACCAGCATATCCGGCATAAAATTTAGTTGGTATGGGAGAAAGTCCATCATTATCTGATGATATTCCAGAAATTATTTGATGAGCGTTACCATATTTAGCAGGAGAATTTTCATTAGTATAATTAACAGTACCTTCTTCATTATTATCTATAAAGGAAAAAGGACTATATGCAGCAGACCCATAAATTTTATTTAATAACGTACCCCATTTTAAGTTTATACCTAATGATTTAGCTTGTTGATTAGTTGTTCCTGAAGCTGTAAAATTTTTAAAAAAACTTTCCTTAGAAACTTTACCAAAAGTTCCATTAATATCTACAATTGGAGGAGTAGTATTAAAAATAAAACCTATAGCACGAGAAGAAAGATCATCTGCTTGTTTTGTAGTTTTTGTAGTACCATAAATTTTTCCTTGTTTTAAAAATTCAGAGAATGAAGCTAAGGCATTATCTAAAGTGCAAAAATACTTATCGCTAGCATTAGAATCAGCTGCATTTGTAAAATCAATATTAAAAGATGTGTTTATCTTTAAGGATTCTACCATACCACC
>ENA-OSJC01000726-OSJC01000726.1-marine-metagenome-genome-assembly--contig:-NODE-726-length-30633-cov-4.483866_pt1 | contig 30633 bp, 31 predicted proteins | sample MGYA00237885_ERZ534234 | MGnify/ENA primary metagenome ERZ534234 (study PRJEB26413, sample SAMN06343907) | marine metagenome | isolation source: coastal waters | place: Atlantic Ocean: West Antarctic... | reverse complement strand
GATAATGGTGGCGCAGCGTATGCCGGCGGAGGGGCGGATAATTTTCCTCTTCGAGGTGGCAAAGGTGATACTTATGAGGGCGGCATAAGAGTTGTGGCAGCCATGAAATGGAAGGGAGTATTGAAGCCTGGTGGCAGTTTTGATTCCATCATGACTGTCATGGATGTTTTTCCTACCTTGGCTCAAGCAGCAGATGTGCCTATGTTAAATACAAAAGACCTCTGGGGAAGAGATATGTGGGATGCAATTGAATCTCAAAAACATAAAAAACTCTCTAAAGATGTCTTTTTTGCATCAGAGACTCCCAATTATGGGGAATTTCATACCACTGTTTTTAATGATAAATGGAAGTTGGTTCAAGTCATTACCAGCTCATTGATGGAGATCAAGGTTCAAAATAAACTTTTTAATATCAATGAAGACCCAAATGAGTACAGCGATTTATCACAGCAATACCCAAAACTCGTCATCTTAATGGCAGAAAAAATTCGTAAGTGGAGGGCCTTACATCCCATTGCGGGCACTCGAACACAGTTGGTTCCACCCCCAGGTTGGAGAGCGCCAAAAGATTGGTCAACTTACACCATTCCTCTTGAAGAGCTGCAAGATGATGCATCTCTAGGATTTGGTGCTTGGGCCCACCAAATACTTGATTTTTTAATCAAAGATCACGGCAGGATTATTTACGATTGCGAGCCTAGCGATTGGGAGAGAGGCAAATGCAAAAAAATTAAAAAAACTGAGGTCCACGAACACTAATGAGACCTCTAATCCTTGTTATTCTATTGCTTGTACACACCAACATTGCATCAAGAGAAGTTCAGAGCACGATTTTTGCATATTGGGACAAGCCTGATATTGAGGTGTTTTACTCCTTGCCAGACATCATTGATAAAAATACCAAAGTAGTATTTTTAATCCATGGAGGAAAGAGAGCTGCAGAACAGACAATACAGACCTGGTTGCCACTTTCAAGTGGGAGGAATGTTGCTCTCATTGCTCCTAAATTCTCTAAAGAATTTTATAATGAATACGCTTACCTCATGAAAACAAACAAGAATGGCAAGTTGCTAAGCGATCAATCCAATGATCTTGATGAGTCCCTGGGCCTATTGTTTGATTTCTTTTCGATAAAATTTAATTTAACCAATCCCTCCTTTAGAATTTATGGTCACTCTGGAGGCTCCCAATTTGTTCATCGATACTTGCTGTTAAGTCAGGAGACAAGAATTGATAAAGCAGCCATGGCCAATGCAGGCTTTTATACTTTTTTAAATGATAGGATTGGATTTCCCTTTGGCATCAAGGGGATGGGTGTTTCGGAAGAAAGGTTGAGGTGGGTTTTTTCCTTAAAAGGAGCAATTCTTTTAGGGAGCCAAGACAGTGATTCAAAACATCCTGGATTGCCATCTATGAGAAAAGCAAGAAAACAAGGTAAGCACAGGCTGGAAAGAGGCACTAATTTCTTTGATGACTTGGTGTCAATTGGCTCCAATAAAAGAATGCCTTTTAGATGGAGATACCAGGTTGTTGCAGGTGTAGCCCATAACAATCAAGGAATGAGCAAGGCAGCTGCCGAATTTATCCTAGAGGACCTCTAGTAAATCTCCTTAATAAAAACTTCACTTTTTTGCATCACCGTATTTCTGAACTCTATACTTTTCTTATCGAGATTATTAAATGCAAGAGCCATGCGATGATTTTTTGCTAATGCCGGCCTTTGAGTTATTAAAAAATTCCAATACATGTAATTAAAAGGGCAGGCATCCTCCTCTAAAGTATTTTTCACATTGTATTTGCAGGCTTTGCAAAAATTAGACATTTTATTGATGTAATTACCGCTAGAAATGTATGGCTTAGATCCGACAATGCCTCCATCTGCAAATGATGCCATGCCGATAGTATTAGGAGTTTCCACCCACTCATGAGCATCTGCATAAACGCTGAGATACCACTTAGATATTTCTGATGGCTTGATGCCAATTAAAGTTGAAAGATTGCCGGTGATCATCAGTCTTTGTATGTGGTGAGAGTATGCATATTCTGATGAGTCTTTTACACATTTATCAACGCATGCAAGGCCCGAATCACCAGTCCAATAAAAATCTGGAAGAGGCAGCTTGAAATCAAAAAAATTCATATCTTTGTATTGCGGCATATGCATCCAGTAAATGCCTCGCATAAACTCTCTCCATCCCAGTACCTGCCTTACAAATCCCTCGACTGCATTAACATTCGCATTGTTGGCTTGGAGTCTTTCTATCACCGACGCAATAACCTCGGATGGATCAAGCAAACCAATGTTTATATATGGTGATAGTAATGAATGGAAGAGAGTAGGGTTGTCCGCATCCATGGCATCTTGAAAATCACCAAAGGAATCCAAGCAATGATCTAAAAAAAATTGTAACTGAGCCTTGGCATCATCGTGTGTTACTGCCCAATTAAAATTTTCAAGTGATCCAAAAGAACTAGAAAAGCATTTCTCCACATCAACCATTGCATTGATAGTTAGAGCATCAGAAGAAATGATTGGTCTTGTTGGCGGATCCTCTTTAAGTCGAGTGATGCTTTTTTGATTTTCTTTATCGAAATTCCACTTACCGCCAATTGGCTCTGCACCATCCATCAGAACATGATATTTTTTTCTGAGCCATCTATAGTAATATTCTTGGATATAGGATTTTTTGCCTTCAGACCAATTGGTAAAGTCATCCATTGCACCAATGAACTTGGTATCTTGATGCACTTCTAATGTGACCGAGTTCTTTGAAGCAAACAGCATTAGCTGAGTCAGTGTTTGATGGTCTCCAGGATGGGTCACATGAATAATATCAAATGCTTCTGACGCATGAAGTTTTTCAAGATATTGCATTAAATTTCCCTTGTGATCTTTTGAGATTTTCTCATGCTTAATATTCAAAAAAGTCGCCGCTAGCTCTTCTTTTCTATGCCTTAAAGCAGAGACAAGAAATGCAATTTTTTGCTTGTGATGCGGAAGCTGATAGAAGCTATCGCAAGGCTCATAAATCAACAATGCATCCTCTTGAGATAGGTGGGTCAAAGCAATATTATTTGCAGATACCTGGTCCGGAAATATAATCCCAAGTTTACGCATTAAACTTAGAGTTAAGGTGTTTTGCTAGAGAAAGGCCAGATGTAAAAGCAGATTCTACTCGAGGCGATATGTGCCAATCACCTATTGTAAAAATATCTTTGCTGACTTCATGAAATGGCTCAGCATTTAGATTTTTGTCACACATAGCGTACCTCCATCTAAAAACTTTAAATGACTTCATCGATGCTGATGAGCTTGTTGCGCTATTTAATGCTAATAAGGCAGTCTTTACCAGCCATTCATCCAGTTGATCTCGAGATTCAATACTGGCTGTTGGTGAAAAATGCACCACCCAGGTCTCTTCTCTCTCAGAGTTATATGTTCGGCTTGAGCTGGCCCAAGCGATTTGACTATCAACGTTTTTAAAAGCTGTAAAGTTAGTTTTCAGAGCTTGGTCCAATACCAATCCGACTGCCAAGCATGGGTAGAAGGCAAGATCATTGGTTATGGGCATACCAAGCAACTGCTGTGCTTGAGGAAGTGGCAAAGAGGATATCAACACATCAAATGCTATCTCAGCACCCGACGCAAAGACAATTTTTTTATCTGAAATACGAACCTCAATTGCCTGCTCTTGAAATGCAATATTTAATAATGAGGAGGATTTGGTCAGCAAACAATGCATTCCTTCGGAGTGAACAAAATAGTCTTTTGGAGAAATCGTCAGCCCTGATGAAACATCAGATATATCCCCCTGAAAAAGCTGAACACCATTAGACGAAAGAAATTTTTGAAAATCATTAGTTTTAGCTGTGCAAAATTGCGCGCCAAGATGAAATATTTTTCCATCATCATTTTTGGCGCAAAGCCTACCTCCAATACCTCGAGCCTTATCATAAATTTTTAGATCTAGATCTTTTGATAGATTGGATGCGCAGGCAATCGCACTCATGCCTGAGCCCAAAATAATTATCTGTGGACTTTGCTTCACCAAATGAGCTTATTTTGTGTGCTTAAAAATAACCCCATCCTTCATGACAAAACTCACATTTTTGACTGTTTCAATATTTTGAATTGGGTTGTCGTTGGTCGCAATGATGTCGGCCAACATGCCTGGTTTAATTTGCCCTAGCTGTTCACTCATTCTTACAAGTGATGCAGCAACCATTGTTGCACTCTTTAAAGCCTCTGCAGCCGGCATTCCCCCATCAGTCATTAGGATAAATTCTTGCCAGTTATCCCCATGAGCAGAAACCCCTGAGTCAGTCCCAAATGCAATCTTAACCCCTGCCTTGTAAGCTGCAGTAAAAGTTGATTGAATTTGTGGGCCAATTTTTGCAGCCTTTGGTCTGACAAGTTCTGGGAAGAAATTAGGAATCGCTGCCTTTTCTGCAACCCAAGCTCCAGCCATGATTGTTGGAACATAGAAGGTTCCTTTTGCTTTCATGAGTTCCATGACCTCTTGATCCATATAAGTGCCATGTTCAATGGAATTAATTCCAGCACTTACAGCTCTTTTCATCCCTTCTTTGCCATGTGCATGAGCAGCTGTCCATAACCCATAATCATTTGCAGTCGAGACAATAGCCTTAAGTTCTGAATCTGTAAATTGAGGATTCTCTCCAGATTTAGCCACACTGAGGACTCCGCCTGTCGCAGTAATTTTTATTCCATCTGTGCCATCCTTATAGCGCTGACGAACAGCTTTTGTAGCCTCTTCAGGGCTGTCTATAACTCCATCCTCTGGCGAAGGAGGTGTATAACGATCCTTTGAAGTCCCGTTGGTTGGGTCCCCGTGACCCCCAGTTGTGGCTATGGTCTTTCCTGAAGTGAAGATCCTTGGTCCTGGTACTAGGCCTCTAGAGATAGCATCTCGCAAAGCAATTGTTTCCATCCCACCATCACCTAAATTTCTAACTGATGTAAATCCTGCCATGAGAGTCTTTTTAGCAGCATTTGCAGCAAACAAAGTTTGGTATTCAGGCTCAGTTTTAGCAGGCCGTTCTGCTTTTGGGACATATTCTTGCGCAAGATGAACATGCATATCCATGAATCCAGGCATGACAAATGAATCTTTCAGGTCTATTGTTTGATCTGCGCTTTGAGGTCTTGCATAACCCTTAGTCACGGATTCAATTTTATTATTGATCACCCTGACTGTGACTGCTTTTTGAATTTTCCCAGTCTCAACATCAATAAGATTTCCTACATGCAATAAAGTGTCTGCATTTCCAGGCATAGATAGCAAAGCAAATGCTGTTAATAAAAAATGTCTCATACTGATGCTCCTTTTAATTTTCTTAGTACCAACACTAGCATATTTTTTAGGGGCATTTCTTTTCTTAATTGTGTGACTTGAGAGGGACGTAATGTTGCTCTAGTAAATCACCAACTCCATCATGCAGGGAGAGAGCAACCCTAAGTTTTTCTACCTGCAAGTCCAATATCCCATAATTGATTTCTGGATAAGTTTTATTTAGCAGTAGTGGGTCGAACTCTGGATTTTGGGAGGATACTTTATTTAAAGGAGAAGCAGTTAGCTCAATAAGATTATCCAGCTGGTAAAAGCCTGACCTATGTCTATCCCCTGATAAGGTAATAACTGTTTTATTTTGAGCTGCACTGCTTAACATACTTATTAAACGAGCTCTTTCTAATGGAAAATTAGACCATTTTTCATAGGGGTGGTCAGTAGCGAGCACCTGAATGGATGAAAGGATCACAATAAGGTCAGCATTTGAGGAATCAAGTGTTTGAGTGAGCCATTCCCATTGAGACTCCCCAAGGACAGTATCATTTGCTCTATCTATGAGATTTAGCTTGGTATTTTTATCAGGAAGAGGAGAGCGAAAATATCTGGTATCTAAGCCTATAAAATGAATGATCACTCCGTCAGCATTTTTCTTGTAATCAAAATATACTCCTTCTCTGCTCCTCCTTGGATCATCGCTTGGAACTTGCCAGAAATCGAAGAACAAACTCTCAGCTTCAATCTTTTTAGGGTAGTCGCCACCACCATCATTTATGCCGTAATCGTGATCATCCCAAATCGCTAAAACTTGTTTTTTGTTTAACCATGACGGAAAGCTTTTTTTCTGTTGAGCATACGCTTGCTTCATTCGGTCTAATTTGCCTGATTTGCTATCACCGTAAACGTTATCTCCTAAAAAAATGAAGCCATCAATCTTTTCATTTTCAATGGCTTGCCAGATAGGTTGGGCCATCCTCTGATCCACACAAGAGCCAAGGGCATATTTTAAAGCCATTGCAGGGGGTGAAATTGCAGCAAGTAGTAAAAAAATAACGGAGAAATAAGCTGAATGATTCATAATGATATTATTACATTTTTTATTAAAATATTTGCTGTATATGAAATGGTTTTTTTACATTTGTCTTTGTCTGACTGTGATCTCATGCAGTGAGACATCATTGGTTTCCGGCAATCAATTATCAAGCTTAATTAAGCCCCCATATCAATCAAAACAATCTAACTTATCTTGCACCTTAAATCCACAGAAAACACTATCTGATGTCGAGGGATCTATTGCTAAAATCCTTGAAGCCATTAAGGCTAAATCTCTAAATCTTTCTGGCTTACTTTTTCTTTTCCCTCTTGAGGGTCTTGAAATTAACACCAGCCAATTTGATATTGTGCTTCGCTTCTCAGACCCATCTGCAATCGAAGGTTTTGTTGAGATTCTCGATGATGAGGAGTTCTCCAGCCTTGCTTCATGTGGAATTTTTTCAGCACCGTCAAGTTTCGCACCACTGCGGATGCAGCCATCCGAAGAGTTCTTATTTCTAGCTGAAAGCTTGAGCTGTGAGTACTTGGATGGCTATAGCTATGCATCCCTATCTCTTGTCCTTGAACAATTCCTCGGTGAGACGAGAGACAATAAGAATTTATCTGGCATTAGTTATGTTAATGGTCCAGGAGATACAAAAAACTTTCAGTGGGTTAACGCTTTTGTGTCACAAGATGGTCGTGATGAATTCCTAGAAAGTTGGTTAGAATCGAGTAAAAGTAGGCGCTATCAAAGGCTTTTTATGGAGCAATCAACTTGCAATTCCTCTAATTTATACAGAGCTTACAAAGTTTTATAAATTAAAAATCATCCATTTCATTCTTAAGTTTCCTGACTCCATCACCAACAGTTTCCACAAACACAAAAGGTAATATTGCGTGGACCAGGCCAACCAGACCTAGAAAGATCAACTGAATTGAAACAATAATCACACGAAATCCATGCGTAAAGTAATTTTTTGTATGTGCTTTTTTAAGGTGATTTATATCGAATAACATCTCACAATTTTACATGAATTATATTTTTCATAATACATAAGATTTAATCTAAAATAGTTATGCTGATATCTAAGTTCGTGTAAAATATCATTTCTTCATTTTGCGGCATTAGTATAATGGCTAGTATATCTGCCTTCCAAGCAGATGGTCCGAGTTCGAATCTCGGATGCCGCACCATTTGTTACCTTATATTTATATTTTGGCGCGTAATTGATCCTTGAATGCTAAAATTTATTAAATGGATATCCAAAGCATCAAAACCCCAATAGGTAATTTCCTCTCCGTTTATGGTGTCTTGGGGCTCAGCAGACTGACATTTATTGGTCATGAACTTTCATCCCATATCCAAGATGCGGGATTGCAGAAACTGGTCGATATTTTTTTTAGTAACACTGAGCTGAAAACCTATCCATCGTATGATTTAGAGGGGACAGAATTTCAGTTGAAAGTGTGGGAAGCGCTTTCTCAAATCCCTAAAGGTACGTTGGAATCTTACTCTACCATTGCTCAAAAGATTGGTGTGCCGGGTGGAGCTAGAGCAGTCGGTTCTGCTTGCAAATTAAACCCAATACCTCTTTTCATACCATGTCACAGAGTTGTTAAGCAGGATAGATCGATTGGAGAATACGCGTTGGGTGCTGATAATAAGAGATACCTTCTGAAAATGGAGGCTTTATGAATTTTTATGATGTCATAATTCGTGATCTCAATAGTGCATTTGCTGTGAATCATCTTTATTTAGAGAATGAAAGTTACATGCATAATGTTCCCGCTAATTCTGAGACTCACTTCAAGCTAGTCATCGTTTCTGATGATTTTTGTGCAACACCGAAAGTGAAGCGCCATCAAAGCATTTATAGCGTATTATCCACAACTATGAAAAGCATTCATGCATTATCTATTCAGGCCTTTACCCTAGATGAGTTCAAGGCTGATCCAATTATCTTAAAATCACCAGATTGCGCTCATAAGTAATTTTAAATATGCAAAATTTTTTTAAATTTATTATTTTTAAGCCATGGATTGTTCTTTTTTGTATTGCTGCAATCTTGCTTATTACTTCTAGCGGCTTAGCAAATTTTAAGCTCGATTCTTCATCTGATGCATTAATTATCGAGGGTGATGAAGCATTTAAGCTTTATAGAGAGACAGGTGAAATCTTCGGAAACTCAGATTTTCTAATTGTTACTTTTACGCCAAGCTCAGAACTCTTTTCAAACTCATCTCTAGCTACCATCAAATCTTTAGAGCTCGAGCTTGAGGGCCTTGATAATGTTGAATCAGCGTTATCGATACTGGATGCACCAATCTTTTTTCAACCAAAGGTAGGGCTTGCTGAGCTGGTAGATAACTTGAAAACTCTAGAGTCCCCAGGCATTGATTTGGAGGCTGCCAAAGATGAAATACTTAACAACCCCGTTTATTCAGAGCTCATAATTAGCCTGTCTGGTAAAACGACAGCAATCCAAGTGAACTTAAGCGAGGATCTAACTTATCGAGATCTTATAAGATCTCGCTATGAGCTTTATGAGCAAGATCTAGATGATCCAGCTGTAAGCTATGAACTTAAATTACTAAATCAGAAGATATCTAAAATTAATGATACAGAATCTATTGAAAGAGCTGAGCTGATTGCTGATATTCGATCGATCTTAAGCAAGTATTCTGATACTGGTACCTTATTTCTTGGTGGCGCTTCTATGATCGCTGCTGATATGATGACTTTCATTAAATCTGATTTATTGATTTTTGGGATGGGTGTTGCTGTAATTTTTTGCTTCATGCTTTATTTCTTTTTTCAAAACATTTGGTTTGTTCTCCTGCCATTAGCCAATGCTTTTACAACAACCGCGTTTACAGCAGGCATACTTGGTTTGATGGATTGGAAGATTAGCGTTATCTCATCTAATTTTATTGCCTTGCTGTTAATTTTAACAATCTCTCTTACCGTTCATGTTTTGGTTAGATTTTTAGAGCTCTCAAAACAAGAGTCTGATATAGATATAGTTTTAGAAAAAACCTTAAATCAGATGTTTATGCCTTGTTTATTTGCAGCTTTAACCACCGGCATTGCCTTTTTATCTTTATTATTTGGTGATATCAAGCCCGTCATTGAATTTGGTAAAATGATGTCCGTGGGTATCTTTTTTGCATTTCTTTTCACTTTTACATTTTTGCCAGCAGCAATGAAGATATTAATCTCTATTGATGCATCAAAGTCTCCTTCCTGGATAAACGCAATTCCTAGAGGATTGGCTTCTTTCACTTTAAAGCAGGGCAAGCCCATTGGATTATTTTTTATTTTGATATCAGCTGCAATGATTTTTGGTATATCAAAACTAGAGGTAGAAAATCGTTTTATAGATTATTTCTCTCCAGAAACTGAAATCTATCAAGGCATGCTTTTACTTGATCAAGAGCTTGGCGGGACAGCCACCCTAGAAATTTTGATTGACCAGCCAGCTTTTTTAGAAGAATTTGATGATGCGTTTATTGGCGATGACTTGTTTGAGGATGATTTATTTGAAGATGAATCAAGCCAAGCATCAGGTTACTGGTGGAATGCTTCGTCTCTTGCCAAGCTAGAATCAATTCATGACTATCTTGATTCAATCCCAGAGATGGGAAAAGTTCTAAGTGTTGCCAGTGGCATTAAATTAGCCAGAATGATCAATGATGATGAGGACCTCAATGATCTTGAGCTTGCACTGCTTAGGTCTGTTCTGCCTGAAAATATCAAGGAGACACTTCTGTACTCTTACATTAATAAAGATGACTCTAAAGTTAGGATCTCCGCAAGAGTCCTTGAGTCAGCTAAAACACTTAATAGAAAAGACCTTTTAGAGAAAATTAATACCGACCTTGTGCAGCAGTTCAATCTAGAACCAGATCAATTTCAGGTTACTGGCCTAGCAGTTCTGTATAACAATATGCTGCAATCGCTCTTTTCCTCTCAAATTAAATCCTTGGGCTTAGTCTTTAGTGCCATAGGTTTAATGCTACTACTTTTATTTAGATCTACTAAGGTCATGTTGATAGCCTTAATGCCAAATCTTTTAACTGCAGGATCTGTACTGGGAGCCCTGGGCTTACTTGGCATACCATTAGATATGATGACTATCACCGTAGCAGCTATTAGTGTTGGTATGGCAGTTGATAATACGATCCATTACTTATTTAGATATAGAAATGAAGTCACCAGCGGAATCAGCTCAAGAACCAGCCTTATCAATTCACACAATTCTGTTGGAAGGGCTGTGTTTTATACGGCTGCGACAATAGCAGCAGGCTTTTCAATTTTTACTTTTTCTAACTTTACTCCTACTGTACTTTTTGGCGCGTTTACTGCCTTTGCTTTGTTGGTTTCCTTTTTTGCATCTTTGACACTACTTCCATTACTATTAAAGTCTTTTAACGTCTTTGCGATAGAGGAGTCATAAGATGAGCGGTCCATTATCTGGTATTACATTGGTTGAGTTTGCAGGCATAGGTCCAGGACCCTTTTGTGGAATGGTATTGGCTGATCTGGGTGCTAACATTATTAGGATTGATCGAGATTCACAGCACGGGCATGGCAATACTCAAGATTTTCAACATCGATCAAAATCTTCGCTTTCAGCCGACTTAAAGAATCCACAAACAATTAAAGAGATCAAAAAACTCCTTACACAAGTTGATGGATTGATCGAGGGTTTCCGCCCTGGTGTAATGGAGCGACTCGGGCTTGGTCCCGATGAATGCTTGGCTTGCAATCCCAACCTTGTTTACGGTCGGATGACTGGCTGGGGTCAAGATGGCCCATTGGCTCACACAGCTGGCCATGATATCAATTACATTGCATTGACCGGGGCTCTTCAGGCTATGGGAAGAAAAGACCAGACTCCACCGCCCCCACTAAATTTAGTCGGTGATTTTGGTGGAGGAGGGATGTTCCTTGCACTCGGAATTGTTTCTGCACTTCTGAGCATTAAAAATGGTGGGAAGGGTCAAGTTATAGATGCTGCGATGGTAGATGGCGCATCAGTTTTAATGTCGATGTTTTATGCATTCAAGGCTTCTGGATTTTGGCAAGATCAACGTGAGTCTAATATGCTTGATGGAGCAGCTCATTTTTATGATACTTACAAATGTGCCGATGGTAAGTTTCTTTCAATAGGATCTATTGAGCCGCAGTTTTATAAAATTTTACTCGATAAATTTGACATAGATGACTCTAGGTTTTCCAATCAACTAGACCACAGCCAATGGCCAGAATTAAAAAGGGTGATTCAGGACAAGGTTTTATTAAAGACAAGAGATGATTGGGCTAATATTTTCGACGGTACTGATGCATGCGTTGCGCCTGTGCTAGACATGAATGAAGCTCCAATGCATCCTCACAACCAAGCAAGAAAGACATTTGTTGATATTGATGGCATCACTCAACCAGCTCCAGCACCTCGGTTTTCTGAAACCCCTACATCCATTAAACATTCTTCGGTTAAGGCTGGAAGTGACAATGACGATATTTGCAGCCACTTTAATTTAGATAGAGCGCACTTTAGCTAAAAAAGTTTGCTGCATTTTTGCTGGTGGCTTGCATCAGTTTATCCACATCAATCTCCATTAACTCACTGATTTCTTTGGCGATGTGCGGCAAGTTTTTAGGCTCATTGATATTATTTTTTGGCTTACTTGGTAAATTTCTTGGCATTAAGTAGGGGCAATCTGTCTCAATCATTAGTCGCTCCAATGGAATGCTCTTAATAGATTCTCTCAGGTCTTGGTTTCTTCTAGCATCGCAGATCCAGCCTGTTAGACCGATGCTTCCTCCTAGATCTAAATAATCATCGAGATGAGCTTGTGTTCCTGTAAAACAATGAACAATAAAATTCGGCAAAGGGCTCACATGATTTTTAAGAATCTTAATAAAATCATCATGAGCATCACGTTGATGAAGATACAGAGGGAGTCCAAGCTCATTTGCAATTGAGATATGCATTTCAAATGATCGCTTTTGAGCTTCAGGTGATGAAATATTTCGAAAGTAATCCAAGCCTGTTTCTCCAATGGCATTTGGGTTATTTAATTTTAGTTTTTGCAACAACAAGGCTTCAGTTAAATCTTCGATTTCTGATGCGTGATGGGGATGTATGCCTGAAGTGATAAAAAATTTAGATTTACTTATTTCTTGAATGAGTCTGATAGGTTCTAGATCTTTAAGACTGGCACAAAGCAATACAAATTTTTTCACATTAACAGTTTCTGCATCTTGAATTACCTTATCTAGATTCTCTGAAAAAGAGGGGTGGGTAAAATTGCATGCAATATCAGTAAATCCGGCCATTTTTAGTTAGTATCAATTACAATATCGGTAATTATCTATCAATATGAACCAGTTTGACCAATTTCAATCAGCATTAAACCTTACTAAGGTTTCTGATAGCATTTTCTCGTTCTCCCCTGATCCAAGGTACTTTGTTGGCAACACTCCTCACGGTGGTTATTTGATGGCTTTGATGAACAAAGCACTTTCAATTATCTTGCCTCATCAACATGCAATCAACTCAAACGTTTATTACTTAGACAGGACTGAAAATGCTCCTGCTGAACTCCACGTAGAGGTTATTAGAACCTCTCGAGGTTCCTCGATGGGGCAAGTACGCTTGATCCAAGAGGGCCGCTTAACTTGTCTCTTCTCAGGCCTATTCTCTGATTTTAATTTCATGAAGGGAGCCAATGGACTGGAAACAAAATTACCAGAAATTATGAGCTCAGTCGATGAAGCAGATTTTCAATCGATGAATTATGACAAACTTAAAAAAGGCTTCACTCCATCTTTTATTCAGCAATTAAATCTTCGAGTTCACCCAAAGCATGCTTGGTGGGATCGAGACACAAAAGCCGATGATGCAGAGGCTAGATGCTCAGCATTTTTAGAGCTGGAAGGAGGAATTCCAGATGCTTTCGTGCTTTCTTATCTCTCCGATATTTTGCCTCCGGTTGTTACAAATAAGTATGGCCCTCTGGGCTGGGTCCCAACCCTTACGTTGACAACCAACATTAGACAACTGCCAACGACCAGTAAACTTTTTATTGATGGCATTGCAAAAGATTTAAACAATGGGTATTTTGAGCAAGATTGTAATATTTGGGACATGGAGGGTAATTTGGTTGCAACGAGTAGGCAAATTGCAAAAATTTTAAAATCAGAAGAAAAAATTTCTTCTTAACACTAAAGGATAATCACATGAAATTCACAGGAACAAAAAATTATGTCTCAACTGAAGATCTATCTATGGCCGTTAACGCAACCATTGCATTGGAGAGACCTTTGATTATTAAAGGTGAGCCTGGCACAGGAAAAACTCTTTTGGCGATTGAGATTGCTGAATCATTAGGCATGGAGTTGATAGAGTGGCACGTCAAATCAACAACCAAGGCCTCACAAGGGTTGTATGAATACGACGCAGTTACAAGGCTGAGAGATTCACAACTTGGAGATGAGAGAGTCAAAGACATCAAAAACTATATTAACAAAGGCAAGCTTTGGGAAGCTTTTGATTCTGAGAAGCAGGTTGTGCTTTTGATTGATGAGATTGATAAGGCTGACATTGAGTTTCCCAATGACTTACTTCAAGAGCTTGATCGTATGGAGTTCTATTGCTATGAAACAGGTGAAACAATCAAAGCCAAGAAAAGACCTCTAATTATTATTACCTCCAACAATGAAAAAGAACTTCCCGATGCTTTTTTAAGAAGGTGTTTTTTTCATTACATTCAATTTCCTGATCGCCCAACCATGGAAGCTATTGTGAAAGTTCACTATCCAAAAGTGAAGAAGAACTTAGTCAAAGATGCCCTTGATATATTTTTTGATATACGAAAAATTCCTGGTGTTAAAAAGAAACCATCAACATCTGAGCTTATTGATTGGCTTAAGCTTTTAATGTCAGATGAGTTGCCTGATGAAATTTTAAAAAATGCTGATACATCAAAAGCCATTCCACCTTTGTATGGTGCCTTGTTAAAAAATGAGCAAGATGTTCACTTGCTTGAGAGGCTGGCATTTATGTCGAGACGCGATCAATCTAAATAGATGCTGATTAATCTCTTCCATACAGTTCGCTCATCTGGAGTTCCTTGCACTTTAAGAGAACTGCTTGATCTATTGGGCGCGCTGGAGAAGCAAGTTGTTTTTGCCGATATGAATGATTTTTACTTTCTTGCAAGAACGATTCTAGTAAAAGATGAGAAGCATTACGATAAATTTGATAAGGCTTTTGAGATTTATTTTAAAGGCATTGAGAATTTAGAAGATATTTTCCAGGCCCTCATTCCAGAGGACTGGCTTAGGAAAGCATTTGAAAAAGAAATTGATCCAGAAGACCTTAAGAAAATTCAATCTATGGGTGGCCTCGAAAAGCTTCTTGAGGAGTTTCAAAAAAGATTAGAAGAGCAAAAGGAACGCCACGAAGGCGGCAATAAATGGATTGGTACAAATGGCACCTCACCCTTTGGAAATAATGGACAAAATCCAGAAGGTATAAGGGTGGGTGGAGAAGGCGGTCAAAAGAAAGCTGTCAAGATGTGGGAGCAAAGGCAGTATCAAAATCTTGATGATTCTGCTGAGCTTGGCACCAGAAACATTAAAATGGCACTTAGAAGATTGAGAAAATTTGCCAGGCAAAGTAATGATCTAGAATTGGATATGGATGGAACAATCAAGGCGACTGCCAAAAATGCAGGATTCTTAGATATCAACATGGTTCCTGAGCGAACCAATCACATAAAAGTACTAATATTTTTTGATGTTGGCGGATCTATGGATCCTTATATCACACTCTGTGAGGAGTTATTCTCAGCAGTAAAGACAGAATTCAAGCATCTTAAATATTTTTATTTTCATAATTTTATATATGAATCAGTCTGGGAGGACAATAGAAGAAGAAGTGAAGAAAGAACCTTGCTCCAAGACATTATGAATAAGTATAGCTCCGAATATAAAGTAATTTTTGTAGGAGACGCCACCATGGCCACTTATGAAGTTACTAATTCTGGTGGCAGCATAGAGCATTGGAATGAGGAGCCCGGTGCACTCGTTATGAAAAGATTATGCGAGCATTTTGACAGCGTGGCATGGTTAAATCCTGTGCCTGAAGACCATTGGGACTATACTTCATCTTTATGTATTATAAGAGAACTTGTGGACAGTAGAATGTTTCCACTCACTTTAAAGGGCTTAGAGGACGGAATGTCTGAATTATCAAAATGAATACTTTAACAACACAAAAAAAATCTGCAGGAATTAAATGGGGCCCATTCACTCTCAGAATACCATTCATTCATATTCAATTTCGAGCTCCAGAGTTTTTACAAGGTCTGGTAATCTCAGGAGCCACTGCATTTGCGGCAGCACCTTTAGGTATGAATTTAGGATTAACTTTTGATGAAGCGATAGCTTTGAGCATGATTGCTGGCATATTAATTTCATCTGGACCGATCATCTTCGGAGAGCCCATGGCTCCAGGCTGGGTTACACCAGCAGTTCCAATTGTCATAGGCGCCCTAATTGCAGCTGGCATGTATGGTGTAGAGACAGGTGTTGAAGGGGTCTATCAATATAACCCAGATACATTTCGCTTTATGGCAGCTATGTGCTTTGAATTTACTGCCCTCATCTTATTTCTTGGTTTAAGCGGTCTAGGCAAGGTTCTAGTCGAGTGGATACCGAACGGTCTCAAAGCAGGAATCATCTTGGGTGCAGCGCTTGCTGCCTTTTATCAGGTTTTCTATGTCGATATTGCACAGTTTGAAAAAGCACCCGTTTCACTCACACTTGCGATTGTGCTTTGCGTTATTACTACTTTCTCAAATCCCTTTAAAAAACTTGCTGCTAAAAATAAATTCTTTGAGGTTGTTGGCTCCTTAGGCCTACTGCCAGGTTTCGTTATAGCTGGCTTGGCTGCATATTTCTTAGGAGAACATACATTTGAGATTGAATGGGGCTTTGCTGTTCCTGCAGTTGGTAGTTTGATTGAGAAAACCTCACCTATTTATTTGGGCATGCCTTCTATGGAGATGTTTAAAGATGCCATCCCATTAGTGCTGATTGGGTACATGCTGTTATTTGGTGATCTTGTTACTGCCACTGAGGTTCTCAATGATGCGCAGAAGCATCGTGATGATGAGATTTTGCCCATTGATCTAAATCGCTCGCATTTATCTGTAGGTATTAGAAATTTGATCGCCAGTATTATTAATCCATTTTTTCCAACTCAAGGAGCCTTGTGGACAGGAGTTCACGTGGTGGTTGCTGAGCAATGGAAAAAGGGACCAAAACAAATGCCTTCAATCTTCGATGGTATAGGATCCTATTATCTCATGGGCATACCATTCTTATATTTTGTACTCCCATTTGTAACATTGATGCAGCCACTGATGTTTATGGCCCTAACCTTAACGCTTGTTCTGACTGGTTTTGCATGCGCATATATCGCCATGTCTATTCCCAAAAAGAACTCAGAAATGGCCACTGCATTGCTGATAGCGTTCTTTATCACTTTTTACAGCGCTTGGATTGGTTTGGCTATCGGTCTCTTTTTATGTCTAATCGTCGATGGTCTTGACAAAGAGTCAAAATGAGTCAATTTGCATTAGAGATCTCCGATCTCAAGAAGGTCTATGCCTCCGGCGTTGTTGCTTTAAAGGGAATTAATTTAACAGTAAATGAGGGTGACTTCTTTGCTCTGCTTGGACCAAACGGAGCTGGTAAGTCCTCAACCATCGGGATCATTGGCTCACTTGTCAATAAGACTTCTGGCAAGGTTAAGATTTTTGATGTTGATACTGATAATGATTTCCCTGCAGCTAAAAGACTCTTGGGAGTAGTTTCCCAGGAGATCAACTTTTCACAATTTGAAAAAGTATTAGACATAGTAGTAACACAAGCTGGTTTTTACGGCATCCCACACTCAGAAGCCATGCAAAAAGCAGAAGTTGTTCTTAAGCGACTTGGTATGTGGGACAAAAGATCGGCACAGGCTAGAACTCTTTCGGGTGGCTATAAGCGAAGACTCATGATTGCTAAAGCGCTCATCCACGATCCAAAGCTCTTAATTCTTGATGAGCCCACTGCAGGAGTTGATATCGAGCTTCGTCGAGAAATGTGGGAATTTTTAAAAGAAATTAATGCTGGTGGAACCACCATCATCTTAACAACTCATTACCTAGAAGAGGCTGAGCAACTTTGTAAAAATATTGCCATCATTGATCATGGTGAGCTGGTAGAGAATACCTCAATGAAAAATTTATTAAGCCGTCTTGATGCAGAGGGGTTTATTTTAGATCTTAAAGAACCTTTGTCTCTGGTACCTCAATTTGATGGCTTTCAGATGTCTCTAGAGGACTCAACAACCTTAAACGTTACTATTTCTAAATCACAATCTATTAATCAGCTCTTCACGCTATTATCAGGGGAGGGCATAGAGGTTCTTTCTATGCGCAATGAGTCAAATAGGCTTGAAGAAATGTTTGTTGAAATGGTTAAAAAGGAAAAATAATGAGTAACTCTAAAACAATACTTATCTCCCTTCTTACACTTACCCATAAGGAGATTAGAAGATTTCTTAGAATTTGGGTGCAAACTTTGGTTCCACCAGCTGTAACGATGAGCCTTTATTTTGTGATTTTTGGTACTCTCATTGGTCCAAGAATTGGATCCATGGATGGCTTGGACTATATTCAATTCATGATTCCTGGATTGATTATGATGTCCGTGATTACTAATTCTTATAGCAATGTCGTCTCTTCTTTTTACTCAGTTAAATTTCAAAAATCAATTGAAGAGTTGCTGATTTCCCCTATGCCAAACTGGGCTATCTTAACTGGCTTTGTCCTTGGGGGAGTCTGTAGAGGTGTAATCATTGGTTTTATTGTCTTTGGAGTCAGTCTATTTTTCTATCCAGCATTTGAAATTGTTAATCCCGCCTTGACCCTCCTAGTATTATTTTTAACTGCAGTTCTCTTTTCTTTGATGGGATTTTTGAATGCAGTCTTCGCAGATAGTTTCGATGATATCTCCATTATCCCAACATTTGTTTTAACTCCATTAATCTATCTAGGTGGGGTCTTTTACTCCATCAACATGCTTCCTGAGTTTTGGAGAAATGTGTCGCTAGTTAATCCTATGCTATATGTAGTGAATACCTTTAGGGAGGGTATGCTTGGAGTGAGTGATGTCAATATTGCCTTTGCATTGTCCATGATTGTTTTCTTCATTGCTTTGCTTGGCTCTCTTAGTTTGTACTTGCTGCATAAAGGTACCGGAATTAGGCAGTGACCATTAAGCATTTAGGGAAATCTAAGACTTATAATTTTGAAACTTATGATCCAGGTCTCTTAGATTCAGTTCCTCGCAACTCTTTGCTTCAGCCAGGCCAATCCTTCGGTCATGATTTCTGGAATGCGTACGAGTTTTCATTTTTAAACCTTAAATCTATACCTGTATTAAGAGCTATTGAAATTAAAATTCCCTCCTCATCATCTGGGACAGTGGAATCAAAGTCATTGAAGTTGTACCTAGCATCTTTCTACATGCAAAAATTCAAGGATCCTGCAAAACCTTTATTAATTATCCAACAGGATCTTTCAGCCCTGCTTAATGCCAAAGTAGTGGCTCGATTCAAAAAAAGTTACAAAACTGCTCCTGCAGCAATTTTATTGAATACGGCAACTGAGATGATTTCCGCAAATAAAATTATTAAGTTTGAAGGCTTTAGGTCAATCTGCCCCATAACCTCTCAGCCAGATTGGGCAAATATCTACCTTCACTCAAAATCCTCAAAACTCAATGCCAAGAAACTCATGAAGTTGTTTGTATCTTTTAGACAAAAAGGAGATTTTCATGAAGCATGCATTGAATCGATTTTTATGGATATCATTGAGGAGATGAATGTAACAAATTTAACCATCTATGGAAAATTCTTAAGACGAGGTGGAATAGACATCAACCCACTGAGATCAACTAATAAAATATCACCTTTTACCAATCACAGAGAATTTCTTCAGTAATTTGGTGATGTACAGCTCGCCCTTTGGCGTGACTAAAATCTAAACTAATCATTTGATGGCTGAAGGATTGGTTTTTCTGCAACAATCCTCCAATTCAAATCAGCAATCTTAGCTTTTTCGGCATCTGTCCAGGACTGACCACCAGTTTGAAGTAGATCAAGTGACTCTTCTACCCAAGCAGGAATTAACTTAATTCGCTGTAAGAATCTAATAACTTTCCTGACTCTCAAAATTAAATCACGTTTTTGCTCACATATTGGCCAGGCTGGAGCCTTGGATGGTGCCGAGAGTATTATTTTAAAACCAGCATTCTTCAAAGCCTCACAAACATCTGCGGGATACATAGATTGCGTTGCAGCAAGTGTTGGAAGATATTTTCTATGCAAACTGGCATGCTCTTCATTACTCCAATCAAAATATGGAGACAGCAAATATTCTGAACAAGCGTACCTTGACCCAGGTTTCAGGACTCGGTACATTTCTTTTGCATAGTCATCCAGTTCAACTTTTTTAAAGAATGGCCAGACAGCTTGAAATGAAAAGCATCCATCAAATCTCTCAGAGCTGTATTCCAGTGGATCATGATGATTGCCAACTTTAAAGTGAAGTCTGTCGGTCATATTAGTTTCTGCAGCCCAATCATCTGCATTTTCTATTTGGTTGGGATCAATGTTATAGCCAGAGACTTGCCCACCAGTCATGGAGGCGAAGTAATGTGAGATTCTTCCTCGCCCACACCCCATATCTAAAAGGTGAGAGGACTGAGGATCGGTGAGATTTAATTCTCCTAGCAACTCTTGTTCACATAGAAGTTGATTGCCATAAAGCCCCTTTGAGTCATCAAGCTGAGGAGGTATATATAGTTTTTCTAAATCAAAAACAGAGAGCATGTTATTTAAAACTTTGTAATATGCTGCTACAGCCTTGGTTTCATCTTCTGTTTGAGTCACCTCACCGTCTTGCATGCGTTGAAAAAACTTATAGGCATCTATGCAGGCTTGCTTATCTTCTTTTGACAAGGTGATCAGGCGTTTTATGCCAATAAATGAAGTTTTTACTCTGTACCAATTCATGTTCAAAGCGTATCACAAATTCCAGGGAACACTCGACAGAAAAGCTTAAGGAGGAAATAAGAAAAATGGCGGAAGAGATAGGATTCGAACCTACGGTGGGTTACCCCACACTTCGTTTCCAACGAAGCACCTTAAACCGCTCAGACACTCTTCCGTGGAAAACAATTATACAAAACAAACATCGAAAAGACTGCATTTGCTAAAAGTTATGACATTACTTTAAGTATTTTGTATCAATACAGTATATTAAATATTGATAATTAGTTATAACTATATATAATAATTAAAATTATAACCAACATTAAAAAATTATGAAGTTTCAAAAATTATTTGTATTGAGTCTTTCTTTTGTAAGTGTATTTAGTTTCGCTGCTGAGCATGAAGTTCAAATGCTTAATAGTGGCACAGAAGGTTTTATGGTTTTTGAGCCAGCTGTATTAAAAGTGGAGCTTGGTGATACTGTGACCTTTAAAGCTACTGATATGGCTCATAATTCAGCTTCAATTGTAGGGATGATTCCAGAAGGTGCAAACTCTTGGAACGGAGCAATGAGCCGTGATGTAACGGTGACAGTGAATAAAGAAGGTATCTACGTGTATCAATGCACCCCTCATGCAATGATGGCAATGGTAGGAGTTATTCAGGTGGGTGGCTCATCTGCCAATATGGCAACCATTCAGGCAAAAGTTAGTAATCTCAAAGCTGGTTTCGTCACAAACAAAGAAAGATTGGATAACTACTTGAGCGCTTTGTAACTTTTGACAATGTTGAAAATTGCTCTTTAGTTTTTATAAGAACATACTCTAGGCATGAAAAATTTTCTTTCTAAACTTAATCAAGCACTAGTCATGCTCCATGGACTTGAGATAGACATGAATATTCATGACCTAACTCCAAATGAAAAGCAGGTGTTTTATGCCATTGTCTCAATCCAAGGCTCTACTGGGGCAAATTGTAATATTTCAGGTGTTGTAGAGAGCTCAGGCTTATCCAGATCATCTGTTTACAAGACTTTAAAAAAACTCAGTGATTTAGGCATCATCACGACATTGCAATCACCGATCGACAAAAGAGAGTTTTTTATACAGATCGTTTAAAAGCTATCTATATCATTTTTCTTTATGACGATTAAAGAGTTCTTATTAATTTCTTCGACGACTTTTATTTTCTATGTTTCTTTGTGGTCAATCTGGGCTTTTTTTGCTCTTTCGATAGATTTACCCTACCTTTCTTTGCCGACTTGGTCGGGCAGCCTTATTTACCTTCCTCACGCAGCTAGAGTTTTATGTGTGGTGTATTTTGGATACAAGTGCGTACCTGCACTTTATTTAGCTGAGATTAGTGGACCGCAATTTCTATTCCCAGAAACTTACAACGTTGATGTCTTTCTTCCTGCTTTAGGTGCAGCACTTTCGGTGCCTTTAGCAATTTCGCTGCTCTCTTTGGTGGGTTTGAATTTAGGGATATCTCGATCTAGCCCACTTTACAAAGGAAGCTATAAACACATAGGGCTTATAGTTATCCTATCAGCTGCAATCAATGCAATGCTAGTAAATGCTGCATTATCATTTCAAGCCGGTAATTTCTTTGCCGCAACTCAAGCTAATCCCATGCAGGTATGTAGATTTTTTATTGGCGACATCTTAGGGGCGGCAACAGTCATTACAATTCTAGCAACTATGCTGCTACCCATTCTGCGTCAAACTAAAGAACCTCTTAGATAGAGGCAATCCAGTCGTCAATAATTCCTTCTAAAATAAACAAAGGAACCTCTCCCTGGTCTAGTACTACCGAATGAAAGGTCTTGATATCAAACTTATTGCCTAATTCTTGCTTCGCTTTTTCTCTTAGCTCAAGAATCTTCAGCATTCCCATCTTGTAACTGGTGGCTTGGCCTGGCCATACGATGTAGCGCTCGATCTCAACTCTGACTTCTGTGTCAGACATACCTGTCGTTTCTTTCATGTACTTCATGGCTTCTTCTCGGGTCCATTTTTTATGGTGCATGCCAGTATCTACAACAAGCCTATTGGCTCTAAACATCTCACTTTGCAAGACCCCAAGCTCATCGTATAGATTTGTTACAAGGCCAATCTCAAGTGCAAGCTGCTCTGAGTAAAGAGCCCAGCCTTCTGTAAAAGCTGAAGTTCTATATCCAAATTTCCTATAGATAGTTAGATCCTCATTTTCTTGATTTAGCGCAATCTGGAAATGATGCCCTGGTACGGCTTCATGAAAAGTCAAAGTTCTCATCCCAAAAGTAGGAGTTTGTTTAATGTCATACAAATTTGCATAAAAAACACCAGGTCGTGAGCCATCGAGGCTTGGTGCTGAGTAGTACCCACCAGCGGCAGTTTGCTCGGAGTACTCTGGCACTGCTCTAACTTCCACAGGACTAACAGGAAATTTATTGAAATAAGGTTTTACACCTTCTGCCGCTTCTTTTGTCATTTGATTGTAGTCAGCTATAACAATCTCTTTTCTATCGGGGGTGTCAGCATATAAAAAATCTGGATTTTCGTTAAGAGCGCTCATCATCGCACCCACTGGCTTATCTACTGCATAGCCTAGCTCCACAAAAATTTCTTTCATCCGACCACCAATTCTAGCAACTTCAGAGAGACCAATTTGATGAATCTCCTCAGCCGTGTAGTTGGTTGTTGTGTAGTTTCTTAATCTTGCTGCGTACCAGTCTTCACCATTAGGCAGAGACCAGACTCCGTGGTGCTGATTGGCATTTGCGTAATTATCCTTCATGAAACCTAGGATCAATTGAAGGCCTGGCTTTGCGTGTTGCTCAATGGCCTCGCTAATACCGATCTCAAGGTCTGCTAGCTGAGAATCACTGAAATCAAGATCAGCAATTTTTCTCATAAACACTTCATAAAGTGGATTGCTACTATTTTCATATGCGATCATTTCATTGAGCTGCTTGATCACATGATCAAAAACAAATTCAGATGCAAAGATTGATTGCTTCTTTTGCTCTTCTAGCCAAATCAGACTTTCCCTAAATATCTCATCAAATTGCTCAACTCTCTTAATATAATCTTTTGCTTCTCTGAGGTTTCTGATTGGATGCATGTCAGTCATAAACTCAACCACATTTTGGTGTCCGCCACTAATTTGGTTGAAAGGGAAGTCGTGGTAACGAAAATTTTCAAAATCCTTGATAGAGTTTTGTTCATCAAAAATTGCAATTTTTTGGGTAATTTTTTGAATGTCTGTGAGACTTTCCGAATCGTACGATTGCAGAACCTCTAATCGCTTGATGGTTTTTTGATAATCCTTCATGCCATCTTCTAAAGAGTAGGCTGTCAGTTTTTGGTTGTGTTTGGTAATCGCATTAACGGGATCAAAAATTCCTAAGTAGGTCATTGTTTCAGGAGAATCTATTAGCTGTAAGCCTATCTCTTTGGCTAGGTAATGATCCATAGAATATGGCTTCATTAAGAATAGATTTGCAGCATAGAGCGATACAAATAATATTGCTGTTAAACAGGTGTAACCAAGGTATTTAAATATTTTCTTCATTTGCCTATCTCCAATTAATTTCTAAATAATGTAGCGTAAATTATCATAACTTTAGAGAGAAGTAAAGGTTACATTATTTCTTTGATATACTTCAATCATAACATTTTTACTCTGATTGATAGTATGACGCACCCATTTCATCTAGCCATTTCTGTTCAAGATTTAGATCAAGCCAAGCAATTCTATGAAGAGGTCCTGGGTTGTTCTCGTGGTCGTGAAGACGATCGTTGGGTTGATTTTAATTTGTATGGGCATCAGCTGGTTTGTCATCTATCAAATGCTGTAGTTAAGCAAGTGCATAATCCTGTGGATGGAGAATCTGTGCCAGTCCCACATTTTGGAGTAGTTCTTGATTTGGGTAAATTTGAGATATTAGAGGCCAGATTAAAAAGCAGTAATCAGTCTTTTACTATAGAGCCAACGACAAGATTCAAAGGAGAGCAGGGCGAGCAGAGAACAATGTTTTTACTTGATCCAAGCAATAACGCTATTGAATTCAAGGCCTTTGCAAACATTGACAACTTATTTATAAGCTAGCAATCTTTCTTTCTTTATGACATTTGCATGTTTGCCATCTCACTTATATAAATAGGTACCTGTCTTGGTGAATTTACTTCCCCTTGTATCAAATAGCTTACAGCTAAGAGCCGACTGGCACTTTGATTTAAAGCCCATAATCATAATCATTTAAATATCCTTTGTTTCAGGCATTCCAACCAGTTGTTGACATGCATTCAAGTTTGGAGTTTAATACTGTACATACATACAGTACTATATAAAATTATGAATAATCTAATACACATTAACTTCAAAGACCCAATAGTAGAGGAATATGAAGGCTATCAAGACAAAGAAGCTGGATTAAAGACCTTAGCATTCAAATACTTTGGTGCTGATGCCAACAAAGCAAGTAACTATTTAGGGCTAGAAGGATCTGCAACAGTTTCATTGCAAGAATTAGCTATGACTATTCAAGCGGCAGCAGCATGCAGATACTACCAGCCTGAGTTAATTTAAGCTTTTTTAAAGACCTGCAATTTAATGGTTTGTGTCAACGTAAATCCTCGTCTATAATTTTTTGTAGGTTGTCGTGTAATCGTGTACATAAGGGGATGCGCTTATACTTTTTTAAATACCCTTGTTCAGGAGGTGATCTTATTAGTATTTATATTACATTAGAAAACGGAGGGTCCGCCTCTTGACAAGAGGTTTGCCGCTGAATTCGACTACCGATCTTATCTAACTTCGGTAGCTAGAAGCCTCCTTTATGGGGGCTTCTTCTTTTATATCCTAAATTTTATTTATACCTTCTTCTGCTAAGTGGTTGTAACCGTATTTGCGAAGTCTATAATCCACAAACTCATTTTTTGATCTTTATAAAAGGTGCATCGATGGAATTAAAAAATTGGATTTTGTTAACTGCATTGGCTGCTGTATGGGGCAGTGCGTTTATGTTTATCAAGGTCGCAGCTCCAGAATTTGGGCCTATTCTTTTGGTGGCTTTGAGACTCTTGTTAGCGGGCTGCCTCTTTCTTCCATTTTTAATTCAAAAAAAGTATCTTGTGCATTTGAAATCTCACTTTCCAGGCATTTTGGTCTTGGCTATCTTCAACAACGCCCTTCCTTTTACTATGTTTTCATACGCTTCGCTTGGCTCAACTTCCAATATGCTTGCCATTCTCAATGGCTCGACGGCCTTTATTACGATGATCATTGCTTATTTTTGGTTGAATGAAGGTATTTCCTTTAAAAAAATTGGTGGTTTAATCTTAGGCTTTGGAGGGATCCTTGTGCTGGTAAATCCATCGAATGGTTCCATCACCCTTACTTCAAGTATTTTTGCTTTAACTGGAGCGTGTTGTTACTCAATCAGCGGAACTTACATTCAAAAATACCAACAAGACTCTAAGAAATTTGTATTAATTGGATGGTCCATGCTTGTAGGAGGTATTTTAATTGCCCCATTGGCTTTGTTTAACTTACCCACTGAATTACCGAGTACTAACTCTATTCTTGCGCTCTTCTGGTTAGGGATTATCTCGACTGGGCTTGCATACTTGGGGTATGTTCGGCTGATTGAAAACATTGGCGCGGTAAGAACATCCACAGTGACTTATATGCTCCCAGTTTTTGGAATTATATGGGGCGCTATATTTTTAGATGAGAAAATCACAACCACTATTTTGGTTGGTTTTATTTTTGTTATGATTGGTGTCTACTTTGCTAACTCCAAAGTAAAAGCTAAATAATAACAATCAGGTAGGTACGTCATGAGTTACACAGAAGAGCAGCTGCAAATCGCCGATCAAGTAATTCCAAGAGTCACACTTGCAAATTTTACAGATGATTCAAATCACAAGGTTATGATTGATGTTAGACAGCATCCCGAATTACTAGCCTCAGGAACGATTGAAGGCGCCATGCATGTTCCCAAGGGAGTCATTGAATTTAAGCTAGGTAACCTTGATGAGGTTGATGAAGAGACTTCCATTTATGTGTTTTGTGCCGTGGGTGTTCGATCTGCATTAGCTGGGTATAACTTACACAAGATAGGTTATAAAAAAGTTTATAATTTGGTTGGGTTAAGCGATATAGTAGAGCAAGGCGGAAAACTCATAGAGTTTAAGTCAAACTAATTAAAGGAGAGCAATATGTTTAGTCACATCATGATCGGTTCAAATAACATAGAAGAATCAAAGCAGTTCTATGATGCTGTGTTGGGCACCTTGGGCTGTAAGCCCGGCGTTTCTGTACCAAATCTCTCGGGTCAAATCAGATACTTTTACTTTAAGGATAAGGATGTTTTTATTATCACAGAGCCAATCAATGGCGAGCCTGCATCGCATGGTAATGGGGCAACCATTGGTTTTGGTGTAACAGATCCTTCGATTGGTGATGCCTGGCATGCAGCTGGCTTAGCTAACGGCGGTAAGTCCATTGAAGACCCCCCAGGCATAAGAGAGGGTCATGGCTATAAGATGTATCTTGCTTATTTGGAAGATCCATCTGGCAACAAGCTCTGCACCATCCAGCAACTCTAAAGTTAGTAACCTGCTGCTTGACCGTCTTTGCGAGTCTCTGAGGCACCATAGTAGACACCATCTTTCAGCATGATTGCTTGATAGCCACCAAAGATACCTTTTTCATACTTTAGCTGATGTCCAAGATCGCTGAGTTCGCCCTCAATCTTAAGACCAAAACCTTTTTCTATGCTCAAAGTTCCACCATCTGTCATGATCTCATCAGTAGGTTGTGAAGAGCCACTGTGAACAATTCTTGGGGCATCACCCGCTTCTTGTAGGTTCATCTCAAAATCAATGAGATTAATAACAATTTGAGCATGCGCTTGGGGTTGAGTTGCTCCACCCATAACTCCAAAGCTGAGAAAGGGCTCACCATCTTTTGTTACAAATGCTGGAATGATTGTGTGAAAAGGGCGCTTGCCACCGATCAATGAATTTTTATGATCTTTATCCAAGCTAAATAACTCCCCACGATCCTGCATCATAAACCCAAGGCCGGGTGGCATCATGCCTGATCCCATGCCCCTGTAATTGCTTTGAATAAGAGAAATCATATTCCCATATTGATCTGCAGCTGTAAGGTAAATAGTATCCCCGCCTTTCAAAACTCCTGGCTCATCTGTTTGTGCCACATGATCCATTCGAATTTTTTTAGCTCTCTCTTTTGCATAGCTCTTAGAAATAAGCTCTTGGACAGGAATATTTGAGAAATTTCGATCTGCATAATATTTAGCGCGATCTGCAAAAGCTATTTTTTTTACTTCAGTGAACAAGTGAATGTATTCCGAGCTAAACAACCCCATCTTCTTTAGATCATAGTTTTCAAGCATGTTCAGGATCTGCAGTGCTGCTATGCCTTGTCCATTAGGGGGTAGCTCCCACACATCATAACCTCGATAGTTTGAGGACACTGGCGGAGTCCACTCAGCATGAAACGACGAGAGGTCGTCGGTAGATAAAAAGCCACCCTCAGATTGAATAAAATTTGCCATTGTCTCTGCAATGGCCCCTTCGTAGAATCCAGCCCTACCTTTTTCTGCAATGATTTCAAGCGTTTTTGCTAATTGAGGATTTTTAAAAATTTCACCTTTTCGTGGCATCTCATTATTTTTAAGCCACACCTCTTTAAAGTTTGGGTAGTCTTTAAATCGATCTTTTGATTTCCCCAAATAATAGGCAATGGTTTCTGTCATTGGAAATCCATTTTTTGCATACTCAATGGTTGGTTGAAACAATGAGCTGAATTCTTGATTGCCAAATTTCTCATGCAATTTAACCCATCCATCCACCGCTCCTGGAACAGTGACTGGCAGTGGTCCATAAGAAGGAATCTTGTCCATGCCACGGTCTTTAAAATAATCAATAGAAATATTTTTTGGTGCAGGGCCACTTGCATTTAAGCCATGTAATTTCTTTTCTTTACCGACCCAAATAATTGCAAAGAGATCGCCTCCAATGCCATTACCAGTTGGCTCCATTAAACCTAGCGCAATATTTGCAGCAATGGCAGCATCAATAGCTGTTCCACCTTTTTTGAGAATATCTAAGCCAATCTGTGTTGCAAGAGGGTGGCTTGTGGCAATCATTCCATTTTGCCCGATGACTTCCGATCGACTTGCAAAAGGCTCTCCAGTAATTCTGTCATATCCGTTAACTGTCATGGTCAAAACTCCAAAAAGCAGAAAGAAAAAAAGATTTTTTTTAATGTTGAAATTTTTCATACCTAAGATACTAACTTAGATATGCAAGAAGGAGAAAAGAATTGTTATGTGGCACGCCCGGAGAGATTCGAACTCCCGACCCCTTGGTTCGAAGCCAAGTACTCTATCCAGCTGAGCTACGGGCGCAAATGATTGGATGAGTATTGTAGTCTTAAATAAAGCCCTTGGAGCCTTTTAGTACCCTTAATCTAAAGCTCATAAAGTTATCTTTGCCAGAAGCTTTAATGCGTTTCAACTCATAGATAGATTCACCTGAGGCAACTCCTTCATTGGTGGTAACTGCCGAGCAATAATCACTATCTTTTATCATGTCGACATCCTCAGAGTCATAAATGCCAAAAGGATAAGCAAAGCTCGAGACATTAGTGTTGAATGTCTCTTCAAGCATCGACTTACAACCAATCATTTCCTGCTCTCTTTCTTTTGCCGATAATTTTGGAAGGTATGGATGGGTGATGGTATGACCTCCTAGTTCAAATAGATTGGAGGCCAGCATCTCTTTCACTTGGTTATCAGAGAGCTTATTTTCTCTGGCGAGATCACCCGTGTTGTGCTTCAAGTTTTTTTTGACGGACCAATCATTTTCATGGCGATCTATTACCAAGTAAAGAGTCGCACACGCATTGTATTTTTTTAACAAAGGAAGGGCAGCTAGATAGTTATCCTCATAACCATCATCAAAAGTAATGGCGACGATCTTTTCTGAGTTCTCATATTTCGACAACTCAGACATTTTGATAAAACTCCAGCCATTGTCAGAAAACCATTTCAGTTGTTTTTCAAACATCAAAGGCGAAACTCTCAACCCTGTTTTCTTTTTGTGGGAAGGATGCTCTGCAATCATGTGATACATCATGATTCTAGTTTTTTGAAGGTTTTTAGATGGAAGCCACCAAGCAAACTTTAGTGACAACAAACCAAAGAGAGCAAACAAAGCGGTCAGCATGATGAAACCTCCTGATACAGCCTCAATGTTTCCTTGCACATGCGTGATGTAAGAAACTTGGTGTTTGGTTTAACCTCAGTGCTATTCCCATCCAGTATATTTAGGGTCTTTTGAAGTAGCTCTTCATCGTTGCCAGGTTCTATTGCTCCATAGGGATACAGCTCTTGGAGTATCTCTTGAACTCCACCACGGTTATAGCCAATGGTTGGAATCCCCAAGGACAAAGGCTCTAATACGCTTCTTCCGAATGACTCAGGTTTATTTGAGGTGCTGTATGCAATAGATGAAATGGCATACAGATCTTTTATGTCTTTTCTAAAATTTAAAAAATAAATCTCATCTGTCAATCCCAATGATTGAGCGAGCTTTTTTAATTCTCCTAAATACCTCACGTGCCTACCTTTTGCCTCGCCAACAATTAAAACTTTAAAAGCATGAGAGGAATTATTTTTAACAGCTTTTGCCAGATGTAACACTTTTTTTAAATCCTTAAGTGGAGAGATCCTTCCTGCAATAATTAATAACTTAGATGACCTTGTTCCAGGGTAAATAGAATCCCATTCAGATAGCCACTCGTTAGATGGCTTATAACCCAAATAATAATTCGCTTCATCCACTCCTCTAAATATCAGATTAATATTTTTGGCTTGAGTTTTGGTGTAGTTATCGATGATGTAATCTTTAGAGCTTTTGGATACCGCGATAATGTTGAGTGGCTTGGTCATTACCGCACTGTAAAAATTTATCGAATGAAGTCCATGCATGGTTGAGACCAGTTGTGGTCTTTTTGCCTCTGGAATTCCTTTGCATGCCATCCAGACTATCCATGCTGGCATTCTAGATCTTACGTGAAGAACATCTGCATTCATCGATAAAATCCAATGTCTCAGAGGTCTAATAAGCCTAAGCGTAAATATATTTTTT
>ENA-OSJC01000722-OSJC01000722.1-marine-metagenome-genome-assembly--contig:-NODE-722-length-30701-cov-3.611351_pt1 | contig 30701 bp, 34 predicted proteins | sample MGYA00237885_ERZ534234 | MGnify/ENA primary metagenome ERZ534234 (study PRJEB26413, sample SAMN06343907) | marine metagenome | isolation source: coastal waters | place: Atlantic Ocean: West Antarctic... | reverse complement strand
ATTTCAATATCTCTTCGTCAGAAGCAAATGCTAAACCAGGTTGTATTTCATCGTCACAAAATTCTTTCATAGGGTCTGATTGCATTATTTGTCTAATTAATTTTACACCAGCAACAAGGGTATCCTTATCCAATTGATTAGATAAAAAGTTATATCGAATACTAGGGTGCTCTTCAGGATTATCTGATTTAATATGGATGCTACCTTTGCTTTCAGGTCTATTTTGATTAACAGTACATGTTATTCCTGGTTCTTTTCCTAAAATTCTTTTTCCGTCTTTAAGCACGACTTTATATGGAATAAAATGAACTTGAATATCTGGGGCAGCAAGTTCTTTTCTAGTCTTAAAGAAACCAACCACTGGAGCAGAAGGAAGAGTTAAAAAACCTTCTTTTTTAAATATATAATTTGCTACTTGTTTCAATAGATTAAAACCACGAGCTTTATCATTATAGGCTATGCCAGGTTTAATAACTTTATATACTAATCTTGGGGCTATATGATCTCTTAGATTCTCTCCAACACCCATTAGTTTATGTAATGGTACTATATTATTTTTTTCAATTATTTCAGGATTCCCAATACCTGATAATTCTAAAACTTGGGGAGAGTTAATAGACCCACCACATAAGATTACTTCTTTCCTTGCATTAAATCTAATAACTGTATTTTTCTTTTTTACTTCAGCTCCAATGCAAGTTTTTCCGTTAAATAATAATTTAGTTACTAATGAGTTTGTTGAAATTGTTAGATTTTTCCTTGATTTAATAGGTTTAAGGTAAGCAACTTCAGCGCTCATTCTTTCACCTTTATAAATTGTAGTTTGCGTATAGCTAATACCTTCTTGTTCATGACCATTATAATCTTCATTAAAGGGGATACCATTAGCTTCACCAGATTCAAACAGTGCATTATATATTGGATTTCTATCGCTAACTTCAGAGACATTAAGAGGTCCTTCGTCACCTCTTAATTCAGAAGAAGTACCTTGATAATTTTCCATTTTCTTAAAAAAAGGAAGAACATCGTCATAAGACCATCCAGTGTTCCCCATTTGTGCCCAAGTATCGTAATCTAATTTATTTCCTCTTACAAAGACCAACCCGTTTATAGAACTTGAACCTCCTAGCAGTTTACCTCTTGGTACAGGTATTTGTCTATTTGAAGTGCTTTCTTCAGGTTCAGATCTATATCTCCAATTCGCAAGTGGGTTATCAATTAAAAGAGCAAAACTTGCTGGAAGCTTTGAAACGGGATGTGAAGCTCTCCCGGCTTCAATTAGTAAAACTTTATTTTCTGGATTTTTAGATAATCGGTTTGCAACGGCACAGCCAGCTGATCCTGCTCCCACTATAATATAGTCAAAATCATTGCTCATTATCATTATCCCTTTAAATTATATTATTATAGTACTGAAATTTATCGATAATATCAATTTCTGTTTTTTGTAGCGTTTGATCAATTTAAAATCAGTAGATTGAAATATCATATAAACAATGTTAGTTAGGCAAATAATTTTTTTGGAGATTTAAATTGTTGGAATGGTTCATTGACGTATCACAAATAATAATTGCAGATATTGTTTTATCTGGCGATAACGCTCTTATTATTGGTATGGCTGCTTCAGCTGTTCCTGCAGAAAGCCGCAAAAAAGTAATTTTTATAGGCTTAATGGTAGCGGCCATATTAAGGATATTATTTGCTCTTGTGGCATCTTATCTAATAACTATTCCTGGATTGTTACTATTAGGTGGATTACTTTTATTCTGGGTTTGCTGGAAATTTTATACAGATATCAAAGAGTTTTCATCAACTAATAAAGAAACAAACAATAATGATAACGATGTTTCAGGCAAGGGATTGAAGGCAGCTTTGATAACAATCATAATTGCTGATGTTTCTATGTCTCTTGATAATGTTATAGCAATTACTGCAATTGCTAGAGATAACACTACATTATTAATTCTAGGAATTGCCTTCGCCATATTAATAATGGCAGTCTTTGCAACTGCCATTGTTAATATATTAATCAAATTTAAATGGTTATCCTATTTTGGTTTAGCTTTTTTAATTTACTTATCAGCCAAAATGACTTTTGACGGATGGATACAGCTATCACCATTTTTAAGTTTTTAAATAAAATTGCTATCCATTTAAAAACTTAGGAAACCAAAGTGCTATTTCTGGAATAAAGAGCACCATCATCATTCCAATAATTTGTAACCCAATGAAAGGAAGAACAGCAGCAAATATTTCTTGCAAAGTTATTTCTTTTGGCGCAACTGACTTCAACCAGAAACATGCTGGTCCAAATGGAGGAGATAAAAAGTATATTTGAATATTCATTACAAATAGAACTCCAAACCATACAGCTGCCCATTCTGGTTCAAGACCTAGTTCAGGAGCCATTCCAACTACAACTGGAGCAAAAACAGGAACGGTAATAAAAGCAATCGCAATCCACTCCATAAAAGTTCCTAATATAACTAATATAAGCATCATTACTGCTACTATACCAAGTGCAGGTAGGCCAAGATCTGCAAATAATGATCTCATGAAATCTGCACCACCAATTAAATTATAAATCCCTACGAATGCAACCGCTCCAAGTATAAGCCAAACAATTGTACCCACGGTGGACATAGTTCCGGCTAAAGCTTGTTGGAGCATGTTCCAGCTAAAAGAATTTCTAACAAAAGCTACAACAATTGCACCAACAACTCCTACTGAAGCGGCTTCTGTAACAGATGCTATTCCTCCGTATATAGATCCCATGACACAAACAATTAAAAACAATACCATTATTACAGCAGATTTTTTTTCCTTAGTAAGTTTTATTGCAGATCCACGACGTTCAGCTACTTCTTCAGCAGTTGGAGCTAACGAGTGGTCAAAAGAACACCTAATTAATGTATAGATGGCATAAAAACAGGCTAACATTAGTCCAGGAACTGCTCCAGCCATAAATAAGTCACCAATAGCAACGTTCGCTGAGAGGCCATACACTATCATTATAATACTAGGAGGTATTAATGTTGCTAAAGCTCCAGAAGCACAAACAACACCTATAGCCAATTTCCTATTATAACCTAAACGGATCATTTGAGGAAGGGCCACAAGTCCTAACATAACTATCTCACCACCCATGACACCAGACATTGCAGCTAAAATTACCGCAACTACAATTGTTTGAATTGCAACACCGCCTCTTAACTTTCCTGCGAATATTTGCATGGCATCAAAAAGATCTTCTGCAACCCCTGCTTTTTCAAGAATAGAAGCCATTAGAACAAATAATGGAACTGCGACTAAAGGATACTTTTCCAGAAGGCCATAAGCATTTGTGGATACAAGGAGCATCCCAGGATAACCATAGTAAAAAAGTGCAGTAAATATAGACACAAATAAAGTAACTACACCTAATGGCATTCCTGTCATCATTAATGCAAGCATCACAGCTACAATTATAAAACTAGCTGCTCCAACAGAAATATTGTCCATATCAACATATTGATTTGGCTCTAGATATGCTCCAAAGTAGCTATAAAAGCCATTTATTGTTGATACAATTCCTGTTGCCTCAAATGCATGATCTAGAAATACTAATAATAATCTTAAAAGAATTAACCCTGCGATTGCAGTAATAATATTTTTTGCGACTTTTGATTGAAAGTGTCGGTACAAATTTACTAACAACTGAGCCAAATATAAAGATGCCCCTGAAACAAGCATTGTTTTCAGAATTAAAGGCTGAGGAGAATTCCAAGCGCTTCCTGCTCTTTCAACAGCCATTACAGCTTCTATTGCTCTTACTAAAGTTGCATCAATGAAGTACCATAATGCAATCACTCCAATAACGTAGGCAAACAAATCTAAATACCATTGCTTTGCTTTGCCCAACATAATGTAAATAACTGTAATTCCGATATGCCGTTTATGAAGCGTTATATATCCTGCTGAAAGCATCCAAGCGCTTGCGCACAATACCATAACAGTTTCAAATACCCATTGTGTTGGAGAATGGAAAATATATCTTGATATGACTTCATAGCAAGTTAAGAAGGCTGCAAACAAATAAAGCTGTGATACTGCTAAACCGAGGAGTTTGCTTATGTGATCTACAAAATTTAAATTATCTTTGGTCGGTGGAAAGTCCTCACTATTTATGATTTGATTTGTACTCATTACATTTCCCCGCAATTTAAAATTTGAACGTGTTAATGAACACACCATAATTCATTTATACTTTCAGTCCATTAAAAAAAATTTTCTTTTTAAATGATAATACTTTTAAAAAATAAAATAAAACTGTTGAATTGTTTGTTATTTTTCTTCATGGTGTCAAAATAGGAGGATTTTATGGCATCAGAAGGTAGAAACGATCATACAAATTACTATGGCCCTTGGGGTTGGATAAGTGGTTTTGTTGTAGCTTTATCTATTATTGCAATAATGTTTGCTATTGCAGACGGTTTTTCTTGATTTTAAATAACAAAGTTTCGTGGAGGAAATAAATGAATATTAAATTAACAGGAATTTTAGGTGTTGCAGTTGCTGCATCACTTATGGTTTCAAATGTAACTGCTAAAACTATAAAAGTTCAAGCAAGTTCAAAAGCTGGTGACTGGGCTCATAAATTTATGACCGAGAGATATGCACCTAAATTAAAAGCAATGACTGGTGGATCACTATCTATTACAGTTTTACCTACTAGTGCAGTTGTTCCTTACAAAGAATCTATTGATGCAGTTGCTAGTGGAATTTTAGATGGTGACTTAAATGCCATTTCATATTTTTCAGGAAGAGACCCTGCATTTGCAATGATAGGTGATTTAATTGCGGGTTGGGATACACCTGAGCAATTACAAAACTATTGTATGACTGGTGGCGGAAGAGAAATGCTTCAGAAAATTTATGATACTTTAAAAGTTACTGCTGGTAAAATCCATGTTATAGGTTGTAGCCCTTACTCTAGAGAAGCCTTAGTATCCAAAACTAAGATTACAACTGTTGCTGGTTTAAAAGGTGTTAAGATTAGATCACCTGAAGGTTTAGCAGCTGAAGTTTTTAGATTAGTTGGAGCGGCTCCTTCTGCTCTTCCATTCTCTGAAGTTTATACTTCTTTAGAAAAAGGTATTGTTGATGCTGCAGATGCTTCTGCGTACATAAACAATACAAACTCAGGTATGCATAAAGTAGCTAAATTTCCAATTTATCCAGGAATTCACTCCATGGCTAATCTTCAATTCATTATGAATAAGAAGAAATGGAATAAGTTATCAAAGGATAACCAAACAGCATTAGAAGTTTGGTATATTGCTGCGTATACAGAAATGAGAAGAGCTGCTGATGTTGAAGATAAAGAGCAAGTTGCTAAAGATAAGGCAGGCGGCGAAATCACAGTTGTAGATTGGGTTCAAGAAGAGCGTGATAAATTTAGAAAGATTGCTGTAAATGCATGGGAAAACTTTGCAAAGAAAAGCCCTCTAGCTAGAGAAGCTCTTAATTCTCAGTTATCTTTCATGAAGAAAATGGGAATGCTATAAAAACTTAAAATATTAGTTAATTTTAAACTTGCTGAAATATATATTTCAGCAAGTTTTTTTTTACATTTTTTCTATTATTAAATTAGAGATATCAATTAATTCAGCTTCCTTATTCCAAGAAGTAATAACTTGCACTCCAATAGGTAGTCCCTCTTTCCCAGCTAAAAGGGGTAGACTAATTGCTGGAACACCCATCATAGTCCAATAACCATTAAAAATTGCACTCCCTGTATTCATAAGATCTCTTGGAGCTTGACCAGGTGCAGCTGGAGTTATTATAGCATCGAACTTTTTAAACACATTAGTTAACGTCTGTTTCATCTTTTTTGCGTTTTCTAGAGCGTCAATATAATCTTTAGCAGAAACTGGAATGCCTGCTTCAATTCTATTCACTGTAAATGGATGAAGCTTGGATTTATTAGTATTATAATAATCTAACAAAGATCTCGATATCGACCCATTCATAATTATTTCATGGGTTTTCGCTGCTTCCTTAAAATCACTGCCAAGTTCTATGGTTTCTATCTCCATTGGAAAATTAGCAACAAACTTTTCAATTTCTTCTTGCATGTCTTTATCACCAAAACTCCAAACGGGACCTTTGATAAAAGCAAATTTAGGGGAAGGATTTGATATAGCTTGATTTTTAAAAATATAATTACTATCCATATCAAGATCTTTCGGATCGTAAGATAAAATAACTGAAGCAACTAACTTTATATCATCTGGAGTATTTGCATAAATTCCTGGATGATCTAATCGTTGAGATATTGCTGACATTCCTGATCTTGAAATTGTTCCAAATGTAGGTTTGAGACCTAAAATACCTGTATATGACGCTGGCCTTAGGACTGATCCACCAGTCTGAGATCCGATAGCTAAGGGAACCATATTGTCACAAACAGCAGCAGCTGATCCTGATGATGAACCTCCAGGAGTGCATTCTAAATCATTAGGATTTTTTGTTTTACCTGGGGCTGATAAAGCAAACTCAGTGGTAACGCATTTTCCCATAATTATAGCACCAGCATCTCTTAGAAGTTTGATCAGATGAGCGTCTTCAATTGGCTGTCTTCCTTTATGAAATGATGAGCCATTCTCAGTTGGCATATCTTTCGTATCTATTATATCCTTTACACCAATTGGAAGACCGTTTAAAACACCACCCTTTTTATTAACTCTTCTTTTGTCGGCTAGTCTTGCTTGCTTGAGAGCTAATTCTGGCTCTATAAAAGTCCACGCTCCTACGAGAGGTTCACGTTTTTTAATACGGTCTAAAAAAGCTTGAACATATATTTCAGAAGTTAATTCTCCCTTGTCCATCATCTCTAAGGCTTTAACAGCGCTTATTTCAATCAAATTCATAATGAAATGTTCTCCTTTACTTGTTAACTTTGAATTACAGCTTCAGCTTCAATTTCAACCTTCATTCGAGGATCAACTAAAGCTGAAACCTCTAGTAAAGTTGATGCAGGTTTATGTTCTCCAAAATATTCAATTCTTCTAGGGTTTATAGCTCTTCTATCTTCTATATTTGTAAGAAAAACTCTTACCTTTACTACATCTGAAGACGATCCTCCTGCTGCTACAATACAAGTATTTAAATCTCTCATAGCGATATCAAATTGGTCTTTTGTATTATCTGGAATAGTCCCGTCAAAATTCATTCCAACAAGACCTGAGACCCAAATAATTCCATTTGCTTCAACGGCATGGCAATAGTGGCTTACAGGTTGTAAAATATCAGGTATTAAAATTCTTTTAATCATGTTGACCTCAATATAAAAATAAAACTAAGTTTTTCTTTTATTATAATTTATAATAAACCTTACTTTAAAATTAAATTTTAAAAAAGGGTTTCATGAAAATGGTTCAAATTGCAAATGAAGAACAATTGCGAAAACTTTATGATGTCCCAAAAGGAAGGGCTGCAGTCAAAGTAATAAAAAAACTAGAAAAACATAGTAAAAATTTTTTAAAATTATCTCCATTTGTTGTTATTTCTTCAATAGGTGTTGATGGAATTGCTGATGCATCGCCAAGAGGAGATACTAAAGGTTTTATAAAAATAAGGGATGATACGACAATAATTATTCCTGATAGATCAGGTAATAACAGATTAGACACACTTCAAAATATTATAGCGAATCCTACTGTGGGTCTTTTGTTTTTTATTCCAGGGATAAATATAGTGCTTAGAATTAATGGGAAAGCGTATATTGAAGACGATATTAATTTATGTAATCAATTTAAAATCAAGAATAATATTCCAAAGACTTGCATTGTTATTAATATAAAAGAAATTTATATGCATTGCGCTAAAGCTATTATGCGCTCGTCTCTTTGGGATAGTGGTACTTTTTTATCAACAACAGATTTTCCTACTATTAGTCAAATTATTAATAACCAAATTAATTCTGATGAAGATTTAAAAGATCATGAGCAAGAAGAAGAAAGATATAAAGAACAATTAGAAAATTTAGGATAATTCAAATAATTATTAAAGATTTATTAATTTATTTTTCATTTTCTTTGCAACAATAATAAAAATACATATCATATTATTTCATCTTTAAGAAAATATCCAAATAGAGGAAATAATGCCAAAAATAGTTTATCTAGATGCTCTCCCTGCTGAAAACGGTTTAGAAATATTACATTCACAATCCAAGGTTGAAATTATAAAAATAAGTAGTTCGGATAGTGAAGATAAATGTTTTTCAATTTTAAAAGATGCTCATGCTTATCAAGTAGGAGCGGCTAGAGATGAGGTTCCTCGATATTTACAAGTTGATAAAGATTTTTTAAATAAAACTCCTAATCTTCTCATAGTTTCATCAGGAGGAGCTGGTTATGACACTATTGATGTTCAAGCTTGCACAGATGCTGGAGTATTAGTGGTTAACCAAACTGGAGGAAATGCAGAAGGTGTTGCAGAACATGCTGTTGCCATGATGTTAAATTTATTAAAAAGAATACAGGAATCAGATTTAAAACTTAGAAGAGGGTGGAATGGAATTAGAACTGATTTAATGGGACGTGATCTGTTAAATAAAACTGTTGGTATTGTTGGCTTAGGTAACACAGGAAGTAGAGTTGCAGAAATATGTAGGTTAGCTTTTAACTGCGAAATTTTAGCTTATGATCCTTATATAGAAGATCATCAATTTTTAGATAAAAAAGTAACTCAAGTAGGAATTGAAGAATTGTTAAACAAGAGTGATGTGATTTCAGTTCACATTCCTCTAAATACAGAAACAAATAATATGATTAATAAAGAATGGTTTAAAAAAATGAGAAAAGGTAGTTATTTTGTAACTACAGCTAGAGGTTCTATTCATAATGAAGAAGATCTATACGAAGTCATTACTAATGGGCATCTAGCTGGAGCAGGTTTAGATGTTTGGGGGTATGAGCCTCCACCATCATCTCATAAATTACTTACATTAGATAATGTTATAGCTAGTCCGCATACAGCAGGAGTGACCCAAGATAGTAGAAATAAAATGTCTGAATTTGTTGCAACACAACTGTTAAGTCTTTTTGATGGAGAAAATCCAGCTAGACCTGTTAATCCTGAAGTTATTGATACTTATAGGAACAAATTTAAGAACTTATAAAATAATCTAATATAAAGGAGAAAAAAATGAAAAATATATTAATCACTGGAGCTAGCCAAGGCATTGGTAGAGCTACCGCAATAGAAGCTGCCAAGATTAGAGCTTTTGTGGGTATTAATTATAATACAAACCTAAAAGCTGCTGAAAGTTGCTTGGAAGAAGTAAAGTCTCTTGGAGGAGATGGGATGATCTTACAATGTGATGTTGCTGATAATGCCGCAGTTAAAAAAATGTTTAAATTATTTGTTGATAAAACTAAAACTATAGATGGCGTTTTTAACAATGCAGGAATGACTGGTCCTATTTCGCCTATACAAGACTTAGATCCAAAGGACTTGAAAACATTAATTGATACAAATGTAATAGGTGCATTCTACGTTGCACAAGAATCAGCTAGAATAATGATAAATCAAAAAGCTGGAGCCATAGTAAATATGTCTTCTATAGCCGCCGATATAGGAGGTGGTGGTGAGTTTGTGCATTATGCAATGTCTAAAGGAGCTATCCATTCTTTAACTTACGGAATGGCAAAGGAACTTGGTAAACATGGAATTAGAGTCAATGCTGTTGCTCCTGGATTAATTGACACAGAAATTCATGCAAAAGCAGGAGATGCTTCTAGAGTAGATAGATTGATGCCTTCAGTTCCATTAGGACGAATAGGAAGTGCAAAAGAAGTTGCCGATACTGTAATGTGGTTGCTGAGCAAGGAATCTAGCTATATATCTGGCTCAATAGTTCCAGTTTCAGGAGGAAGATAAATATCATAAATTTATATTAGGGTTTGTATTCAATACTTCTTTTTTCTTTTTTGCTTCTCTTAATCCAATATAGGTTGAGGCCCCTAAAATTAACGCAGCGCCCAACCAAAGGCCGGCAGGTGGTGTTTCACTGAAAAATATATATCCTAAAGATACAGACCAAATCAAACGTAAATAATCTAATGGTAATAAAACAGAAATCTCTGCTCTCTTAAGAGCTTCATTTAAAAACCAATGGGTTAATGTCCCTGCTATTGCTATTAGAAAAAACATAAATAACTGCTCTAAATTTGGCCACACCCAAACTTGAGTGGCAAGAATAAATGTTGCTGGTATTAAGCCAGCTGCTTGCCAAAAAGTAATGGTCAATGTGTTATCTGTTAGAGTTAACTTTTTAGCCATTAATACTGATGATGACCACATTAAGGATCCACATAATATTAAAATTGGCCCAAAACCGAGTTCAATATCAGGTCTTAATACTATGACTGCTCCAAAAAATCCAAGGAACATAGCGCTCCATCTTCTAATTCCAACAACTTCTTTTAAAAAAATTATAGCTAATATAGTTGCAAAAATTGGAACGGTAAACATTAGTGCAGTGGCTTTTGCTAACTCTGTTATACTTAAGCCATAAAACATACAAAGCATCGCCACACTTCCAATCACAGCTCTAAATGATTGTAGTTTAATGTTATTAGGCTTTAATGATTTAAATCCACTTTTTAAAACGACTGGTAAAAAAATAATTAATACAAATATTGTTCTAAAAAAAGCCACTTCAAATGGATGATGTTCTTCTGTTGCAAAGCGAATGAGGCAGTGCATGGAAGTTGCAAAAATACCTGATAAAATCATAAACAAAACGGCTGAAAGAGCAGGCGTAAATAATTTTGAAAAGTTATTTATTTTTTTGTTCATATAATGACAACCAACTTGTTTAACATGGTAATTAAATACCATAGTTTAATTTAAGTGTTTTAAAAAGGATAAAAATTATTAGAATAGAAATGTTGTTGATTATCATACTTATGGAGGACAAGTAAAATGTTAAAAGTAAAAGCTCTTCTTTTTGATGTATTCGGAACAGTTGTCGATTGGAGATCAGGAATTATCAACGCCACTGAAATAATAGCAAAAAAAAATAAGATCGATATTAATTCAGCTGAGTTCGCAGACTCATGGAGAGCAGAATATCAACCAGCTATGGAAGAAATTAGAAAAGGTAGACGAAAATTTACTATATTAGACGAGCTTCATATGGAAAATTTAGAAAAAATTGCCTCGAAATATAATTTAAATAACCTTACCGATGATGATAAAATTTTTCTTGTGACAGCTTGGCATAGGCTTCCAGGTTGGGCAGATAGTAGTGAAGGGCTAAAAAAATTAAAAACTAAATTCATTATAGCGACCCAATCAAATGGAAATATTGCTTTGATGGTCAATATGGCAAAGTATTCTGATTTAAATTGGGACGTTATTTTAGGTGCTGAGGTTATTGGTCATTATAAACCTCACCCTCAGGCGTATTTGAAAGCCTGTAAAGCTCTAAATTTACATCCATCAGAGTGTTTGATGGTTGCAGCTCATGATGATGATTTGTTAGCTGCAAGTCTTCAAGGTATGAAAACTGCATATGTTGATAGACCTTTTGAAACTGGTCAAGAAAAGTTATTTGATATGGCTGAAAATAATGATTATAAAGATAAAAGAAACTGGGACGTTATTTCAAATGATTTCAATGATCTAGCAAATCAATTAGGATGTTAAAGCTAAGCATTTAATTCAAATAAGGTGAGTATTTTTTAAAATGTCTATTGATAAGCCATTAATTGGAATTTCAACCAATGAATTAACAAATTTTAACGGTAGGCAAATATCTCATTCTACAGGGTTAAGGTATGTTAATTCTGTTGCACAATTTTCTAATGTTATCCCTATTTTAATTCCATCAAATATTAAAGATGAAGATCTAGATAGCCTTCTAATGAAAATTGATGGGTTAGTATTAACTGGAGGTAGAGCTAATATAGAGCCACATCATTTTGGAGGATCACCTTTTCCTCCAGATGAATCAATAGATGTTGGTAGAGACGAAATAGTTTTGAAGATGATACCCAAGTGTGTTGATTTAGGAGTACCAATTTTTGGAATATGTCGTGGTATTCAAGAAATGAATGTAGCATTTGGAGGGAGCTTACATTATAGAGTTCATCTTTTACCTGATAAAAATGATCATCGTATGCCAAGAGGGGAAGATATAACTGTAGAAGAAATTTTTACTTTGAGGCATAGGATTGATTTTATTGATAATAGTTACTTTACAAAATTAATCGGGAAAAATAACTGTTTAGTGAATTCACTTCATGGACAAGCAATAGACATTCTTGCAAAAGAGTTAAAAGTTGAAGCTTATTCAGATGACAGTGTTATTGAAGCTATTAGTATACCTAAGCATCCATCATTTGCAGTTGGTGTTCAATGGCATGCTGAATTCCAACCTGAAAAAAACACACTTAATAAACGCTTGTTTGAAGAATTTGGAAAAGCTTGCCTAAATTATGCGAAACAAAAATAGTTATATTAAATCTATATTAAATTTTCAGGACCAATAGGAATTATTCTAAATGGATTAATATGTTCATGAGAATAGTAGTAGTGTCTTTTGATATGATTAAAATCAGTTGTGGATTTAATAGCATCAATTTTAAATAATGTTTTCATATAACGATTAATATTTTTATACTCACTTATTTTTTTCAAATTACATTTGAAATGTAAATAATATACGCAATCAAATCTTAATAATGTTGGAATAAATCTTATATCAGCTTCTGTAATAGAGTTCCCAACTAAATACATTTGATCTTCTAATTTTTTTTCAATCATGTTTAATGAACTAAATAGTTTTTCAGCAGCACTTTCATATGATGACTGTGTTTTAGAAAAACCTGTTTTATAAACTCCATTATTTATATTTTTATAGATAATATCATTAATTTCATCAATTTCACTTTTAAGACTAGTTGGATAATAATCAATATGATTGTTAGTTAGATCATTAAAAGATTTATTCAGAATTCTTATTATTTCAGATGATTCATTATTTACAATTGTATTAGTGTTTTTATCCCATAAAATGGGAACTGTCGCTTTAGTTGAAACCATTTTATTAGATAATTGATAAATCTCGTGAATATAATTCTTTTTATGTAAGCTGTCTCCAGTCACACCAGGGAATTCTTTTTTAAATGACCAGCCCATATCTAACATGTCCGGATGAACGAAGTCGACTGTAATATGATCTTCTAAATGTTTGAGTTTTCTAAATATCAGGGCACGATGAGCCCACGGGCATGCATAACTGACATATAAGTGATATCTATTTGTATCTGGGGTATATATTTTTTCGTCTTTGCCAATATTATTTCTAAAAACACTGTCTACTCTTTTAAAGGATCCACTTTTATCATTATTAGAAACAGACCCTTTTACCCACAAACCATCAACTAATTGACCCATAATAACACCTTCAATGTTTCATCTTAAAACCTTAATATCATATTTTTTAAAAATTTTAAAAAAATAATTTAAATTACAGATCTACTTAAACTATAAATAAGTAACAATAGTATGCTTATTTAAAATAAAGGAAAAAATATGAAGAATATTGGCGTAATAGGTGGTGGTTTAATAGGCGCTAGTTGGGCAGCTATTTTTTCTAAAAGTGGTTTTAATGTATTTGTTTATGATTCTTTTCCAACTGTATTCGATACTTTTAATGAAAGAGTAAAACTTTTTTTAGAAGAGCTTAAAAGTATTGATCCTGAGATAAATATAGAAGAAAGTTTAAGTAGAATTTCTATTAATGTATCCATCGAAGATTTATGTAAAAGCGTTGATTATATTCAAGAGAGTGCTCCTGAAATTTTATCTGTTAAACAAGAGTTATTTGCAAAATTAGATATGCTTGCTCCTAATCATGTTGTAATAGGTTCTTCTTCTTCGGCAATGCCAATATCAACTATTACTCAAAATTTAAAAGGTCAGCACAGATGTCTGATTGCGCATCCTGCAAATCCACCGCATTTAATTCCATGTGTTGAGATTTGTCCAGGCCCAAACACCTCATCATTAACTATAGAAAAAGCAAAGGATATTTTTGATAAATCTGGTGCATCCACTGTAAATATTAAAAAGGAAATTGATGGATTTATTTTAAATAGACTTCAAGGTGCTTTATTAAATGAAGCTCTTAGATTGTATTCAGAAGGTTACGCTAACTCAGATGAAATTGATGCAACAATTAGAGACGGATTAGGCTTGAGATGGGCTTTTATGGGACCATTTGAAACAATAGATCTAAACGCTCCAGGCGGTATTAGAGACTATATGGCGCGTTATGGACCTATGTATACTGAAATGGCAAAAACTCAAACTTCATTTCCAGATTGGTCGGATCAAGTAGGAGAAAAGCTCGAAATAGAAAGAAGAAAATTACTGCCTGAAGATCAGTTGCAAGAGAGGGCTAAAAAAAGAAACCTTCTTTTAAAATCGCTTAGAAAAATAAAAATAGATAATAATGAAGCTTAATTTTATAATTTTAACCAGAAAGATTTTGTTTTGTTACCTTTAGAAAATCTTAAAGTTTTAGATCTATCTCGTTTAGCTGCAGGTAATATGGTTAGTCATATGTTTGCAGACTTTGGGGCTGATGTAATTAAAATTGAAAGGCCTGGTAAAGGTGATGATCTTAGGAATTGGAAAGTTAATGGTATATCCCACTGGTGGGCAGTCTATTCAAGAAATAAAAGAAGTATTGCTTTAAATTTGCAAGATAAAGAAGGTTTGGATCTTCTTAAAGAACTAGTTAAAACCGCTGATGTTTTTATTGAAAATTTTCTTCCTGGCACACTTGAAAAATGGGGCATTGGTCCTGATAAATTATTTGAGCTTAATAAAAAAATTATTATTCTTAGAATTTCAGGTTGGGGCCAAACTGGGATATTTAAAAATGCCCCTGGCTTTGGTTCTTTAGTAGAGGGTATGAGTGGCTTTGCAACTATGACTGGTGATAAAGATCAGGTTCCACTTCTTCCACCAACCGCGTTAGCGGATATGGTTGCGGGTCTAACAGGTTTTGGTGCTATTTTAATGGGAATTCTAGCGTCTGAAAAGAATAATTTAGGGGGGCAGGTAATTGATCTTTCTTTATTCGAACCACTTTTTTCTATACTAGGACCTTGGGCTGCAAGTTACCAAATATCAGGTAAAGTTCCCTCAAGAATGGGTAATAGAAGCAGTGTTGCTGCTCCTAGAGGTATATATAAGACTAAGGATAATAGATATTTATCTCTATCAGCATCTATGCAATCAATGTGGGAAAAGCTGGCTATAGTTATTGGAGTAAAAAAATTAATAATTGATCCTAGATTTTTAAGTAATAGCGATAGATTAAATAATCAGGATGTTTTAGATGAAGTGATATCTAAATTTATGAGAAAATATAATAGAGATGAACTCTTAAAGATATTTTCTGAAGCAGGCGTTACTGTTGGGCCTGTTTTAGATATATCAGAAATAATTGAACATCCTTATATTATAGATAGAGAGATCTTACTAGAACATAAAAATAGTGAGTTTGGAAATATTCTCATGCATCAAGCTTTCCCAAGATTAAGCAAAACTCCAGGTAAAGTTTCAAATTCAGCACCTTCAATAGGTGAAAATACAGATGATATTTTAAAAGAAATAGGGATAACTCCATTACAAATTGAACAATTAAGAAAAAAGAAAATTATTAGTTAATCCAATTGTTCACATGTTAAATCAATTATTGACATCAAAAACATTAAAGAACAAACTATACACATTGGGAGGATTATTATTATGGATGGTTTAAATAGAAATATAAGTGATTTTGATTTAATTATCAAAAATGGAACACTTGTAGATGGAACAGGTAATAAACCTGAGCTTGGTGATATTGCATTAAAAGATGGTCTTATAGCAGCAGTAGGAAAATTTCAAGGTAAGGCTGATAAAGAAATAGATGCAAAAAACTTAATAGTGTCTCCTGGTTTTGTAGATATTCATACTCATTATGACGGACAAGCTATATGGGACAGCCAATTAAAACCTTCATCAATGCATGGAGTTACAACTGTAGTCATGGGTAATTGTGGAGTTGGCTTTGCTCCTTGTAAGAAGGAAGATAGAGTTAAACTAGTTGAATTAATGGAAGGTGTTGAAGATATTCCAGCTCCAGTAATGCATGAAGGTCTAGATTGGCAATGGGAGACATTTGAGGAATATATTCAGGCATTAGAAAAAAATAATTTAGATATTGATGTATGTGCTCTTCTACCTCATGCAGCTTTGAGAGTTTATGTTATGGGTCAGAGAGCTATAAATCACGAAGTAGCCAATGATACAGATATGTTAACAATGAGAAAGCTTGCTAAAGAAGCTGTTGAAGCTGGAGCTTTTGGCTTTTCAACGTCTAGAACAATTAGCCACAAAAGTTTAAAAGGTGAGTTTACTCCAACTTTAAGAGCACATGAGGATGAATTAACAGCTATAGCCATGGGGTTATCAGACGCTGGTGCGGGCTTTATGGAAATTGTATCTGATTGGAACGAGCCTGACCCAGAAACTGAATTTGAAGTTTTAAAAAGAATTATTAAAAAATCAGGTAGACCAGTAGTTTTTAGTTGCACTCAAAGACATGATAGGCCCGAATTTTGGAAAGATTTAATGTCTATGGCAAGACAAGCTCAAAGTGAAGGGTTACCTATAAGACCCGTCGTTACTCCAAGACCAATCGGTCTGCTATTGGGTTTAAAAGGAAGCCAAAATCCATTTTCTGGAACTGAAACTTATAAATCAATTGCTCACTTGCCTCTCGATAAGAGAGTTATTGAAATGAGAAAAAAACATATTAAAGATAAAATTTTATCTGAAGATCCAATTAAAGGTAGCACATTTCCTTTAATTACTAGAATTGCATATACAAAAATGTATAGATTTGGTTCTCCACCCAACTATAACCCAAAACCTGAAGATTCGATTGAAGCATTAGCAAAAAAAAATGAAGTATCTTCAGCCAACCTTGCGTATGACATACTTTTAGAAAATGAAGGTAATAATTTTATATATGCCCCTTTAGTTAATTACGCTGATCATACATTTGAAGTTTGTCAAAAGATGCTTGAAGATAAAAATGCAATTATGGGATTAGGTGACGGTGGTGCTCATGTTGGGTTTATATTAGATGCCGGTTATCCTACATGGCTTATTTCTTACTGGTCAGTTGAAAAGCAAGTTTTTTCAATGGAAGAAACTATAAGGAGATTAACATCCGACACAGCATCCGCTGCTGGCCTGAAAGATAGAGGTCTTTTGAAGGTAGGGTTAAAAGCAGACTTAAATATTATTGATTGGAAGAAAGTTGGATCATCTGACCCATTTATGGTGCAAGATTTACCTGCAGGTGGAAGAAGGCTAATGCAAAATACACATGGTTATGTTGCAACAATTGTTTCAGGAAAAATTACATATGAAAATGGTAACTCTACTGCTGAGAGGCCTGGATCATTAGTTCGCTCGGTTAAAGATACTCATAAAACACTTGAGCTTATTAATTAATCTAGAAAGATAAGTTTTGAGAAAAGTTAGTTACTCTTCTAATCTAATTGAGTTGTCGTTTTCTAAAATTTTTTTTAAATTAGCTATTCCGAATCTTTTCTCTACTATTCTTGCTTCAACGACGGTAATTTTTGACTTATGGTATGTAGGTCAAATTGGAGTTTCAGAATTAGCAGGGGTAGCTTACGTTTTTCCAATATATATGTTAACAAGCATGTTATCAAATGGAGCATTTGGAGGAGCTATTAGTGGTGCTACCGCTAGAGCTTTTGGAAGCCAAGATATTTTCAAAGCAGAATGTATTTTTAGATCGGCTATCGTTATAGCATTATTAGGCTCTATTATAATGATGGCTATATTTTTTGGTTTTGTTAAAACTTTTTTTTCTTTTTTTTTAATTGATAAAGAAATTGTTTTGTCGGCCCTTACATATGGAAGTATTTTATTAGGTGGAATTGTTTTAGTTTGGCTTTTTAATATAATTATAGCAATTACTAGGGGTAGTGGTAACACGTTGATACCAGCAATCAGTTGGTCTTTAGTACTCATTTCTCATATAATTGCTGCTAGTATGAATTTCGAATATGTTGATGGACAATTAATTCTTTTAGAAAATGTAAAATTATTTAATGAAATACTAATTTTTAATTCACTTGAGTGGTCAGCTATTTCTTTTTTAATTGGTTACTTAATAGGTATTTTTTTCATATGTGCGTTTTATTATTTTGGAAAACATCCTTTTACTTTTGATTTAAAAAATATTCTAAAATTTGATGGAATAATAATTCTTTTAAAATCAGGTTCACTAGCTAGTTGTCAGTCAATTATGACAATTGGTTTGGCCATGTTCAGCATAACAGTTATTGGGACATATGGTATAAACTGGACGGCAGGTTTTGGGATTGCAATAAGGTTAGAATTATTACTTATACCAATAATTTTTGGAATAGGTGGAGCACTGATAGCTATAGTTGGAGCAAATGTTGGAGCAAAAAAATACTCAAGAGCAGTTATTATGACCTGGAAAGGAACATTTTTTTCTGTTTTTATAGTCGGTATAATAGGGATAGGTTTTTCTATCTATCCAGACGTTTGGTCAAGCCTCTTTACAGACGACCTTCTGATAAAAGAAACTTCAAAAAGCTATTTGAAAATAGTTGCTCCATTTTACGCTTTCTTTGCATTAGGTTTAGGTCTTTATTTTACATGTCAGGCATTCAATACTCTATTTTGGCCTGTAGTAGGAACTTTTATAAGATTAACATTTGTTGTTTTGGTTACTTTAATCCTACTTTATATTGATGCTGCTAGTCCTACTTCACTGTTCATTACTATGTCTTTAGGTTTGATTATTTATGGAACATTTATTGGTCTAAGTCTTCATTTTGGACCTTGGAAAAGTTATTATAAGTTAAAATAACTTTTAATGATTAAGGTATAAAAACGCCTTTGCCATCTGACTGAAGATCGAAAAGTTCATAAGCTTCTTTGGCTTGATTTAATGACCATGTATGAGTAAATAATTTATCAACATCAAGTTTTTTTTCAGCAATAAAATTGGCACATTCCGCTTGACCATGTTTAGAAAACGTCCAGCTTCCAATCAAGGTTACTTGTCTTCTTAAAAGATCATTACTAACATCAATAGTAACATCACCGCCTTCTCCAACAAAACAAGCTTTGCCCCAAGTTCTAACACATTTAATAGCGTTTGATCTTGCTATTGATGAAGAAGATGCATCTATAGAAGCGTGAACGCCTAATCCATTAGTAAAATCTTTGATTTCAGTGATTGTATCATCGCTCTTCTCTGGATTTATTATATGATCTGCTCCAAAATCAAGAGATCTTTGTAATCTTTGGATATTCGTATCAAGGGCTATTACCCTTGCGCCCATTTGGTGCGCTAGCATTACAGCTGATAATCCGACAGGACCCATTCCAAATATTGCAATTGTTTGACTTGCTCTAAGCTCTAATCTTTCCAATGCTCCCCAAGCAGTTCCTGTACCACATGATATAGCTGCTCCAGCAATAAATGAAATATCGTCTCGTAATGGAACTATTGTACTAATAGGGCATTTCATATATTTAGCATGAGCGCCATGACCTGTTACTCCATAAACAGCTTTTACTCCATCATTACAGAGTTGTTGCCATCCAGTTGCACAATGAGGACATACACCGCATCCTTGATAATGATGTTGCATAACTCGCATACCTTTATAGGCTAAATTTTTAGGAATGTTTGAACCGATTTCTACAATAACACCAGATGGCTCGTGTCCAGCAATAACTGGCTTATCGTCTCCACCAAGACCTAAGGATGAAGGTCCTCCATTTGCTCTATAGAATTTAAGATCACTTCCACACATTCCTGAAGCTTGAATTTCAAGTATAACATCATCTGGTCCTGGTTCAGGGTCTTCAAAGTTTTGCATTTCTAACTTTTTATTGCCTAAAAAAACTACTCCTTGCATACCTAAGTTCTCCCCTTAGATGATGTTAAAATTAATTTTTGAATTTTTCATGACAACCCTTACAAGTTCCAGCTAAACTTCTAAAAGAACTAACAGTCTGATCCATATTATTTGTTTTTGATTGTGTAATAAGTTCTAAAGAAGCTAATTGAAAGTTATTTATAGCTTGTTTAAATCCTTCTGGATCATTCCAAATATCTGATGATGCCTTTGAAGGAGGATTATCACTACCTTCAGGAAAATATTTTGACATTTCTTTGCCCCAAATTAAGAGCGCTTCTGCAGATTTTTCTATAACTCTAAAATTCTGATTCTGAAGACCTTTATTAATTTTTTTCATTAATGTTTTGCTAGCTTTGAATTTAATCATTCTTTCTTTAACAATCCCTTTTGCTTCTTCATTAGCGTAGAGATGAGTTATTGAAAATAAGTTAAAAAATAAAATAATGTTTATATAAATAAATATTTTTTTAATAATCATGGATTAAGTCCTATTTTTTTATTTAATAAATTAATTGTAAAACATTTTGCAGATGAATGTAATTAAAAATAATTAATGATAAAATAAATATTTTAAATTATTATTTTATAATATTATCTTGTTAATTGAGGATATATTTTTGAAATTAAAAAATAAAATTAAAGTAAGTAATCTTGATATTTTAATATCTTTTTTTTTATTAGGATTAACATCGTTTGGGGGTCCAATAGCTCATATCGGTTATTTTAGAAACGTTTTTGTTAAACAAAAGAAATGGCTAGATGAAAAAACATATGTCGATTTTGTTTCCTTATGTAATTTTTTACCTGGCCCATCTTCTAGTCAAGTTGGTATGTCAATAGGCTATAAGATGAAAGGTGTCAGCGGAGCATTATTAGCTTGGTTTGGATTTACAGCCCCATCAGCTTTAGCTTTAATACTTTTTGGGTACGCTATTGTTAATTTTCAAAACACAATATCTAATGGATTTCTTCAAGGGTTAAAAGCAATAGTAGTTATTATCGTATTACAAGCAATTTTAGGTATGCGAAAAAATTTATTAAAGGATAGTTATGGTTATATTATTACATTTGTAACTGCTATTATTTTAATACTCTACCCTTCATCAATGAATCAATTTTTATGTTTAATTTTTAGTGGTTTACTAGGAGTTTTTCTTTATGGAGAAGAAAAGCAAAAAGAAATAAATAATTTTAAGATATCAAAATTTAAAATTTGGAAATGTTTTCCTTTAATTTTATTCTTTTTCTTTTTAATTATACTCCCTTTACTTAGTAAATTTTTTGATAGTAACCCTATTATACTTTTAGCAGATAGTTTTTATAGAATTGGTTCTTTAGTCTTTGGAGGAGGACATGTGGTTTTACCTTTATTGCAGGCGGAGTTCGTCTCTTCAGGTTTGATAAAAGAAGATATATTTATAGCTGGGTACGGAGCATCTCAGGCAATTCCAGGGCCATTATTTACATTTTCAGCGTATTTAGGTATGTTTTTTAATAGTGGATTGAGTTCTTGGTTAACAAGTTTTATTTGTTTATTTTTTATTTTTCTACCGTCATTTTTATTAGTCATTGGTACTTTACCAATTTGGGAAGAATTAAGAAAAATTACTTTAGTAATTCGCTCTTTAAAAGCTATCAATGCGAGTGTTATTGGTTTGTTAATAGCGGCTTGGTATGACCCTATTATTTTATCATCTTTAAAAAGTAATAAAGATATATTTCTTATTGTGACTGCATTTGTAATTTTATTTTTTACAAAAATTCCTCAATGGCTAGTAGTATTTATATTAGCTTTTAGCGGGTGGGGAATAACGTTATTATAATATTAATTTTCAATTTGAATTATCTTATCACCTTTTCTAATAACTCCTCCTCTTTCAACGGAGCAATTTAAACCAGATCTATTATAAAGAGGAAGCAATAATGGTTTTTTAAGAAGGTCAGCTAAATATTTACATGGAAAGTTTAATCTTCCACCTTTTAAGATAACTTCGCCAATTTGAAATTTTTTACCAACCAAATAATTTAAAGGTACGCCAAAAGTTGTCAAGTTACGTCTATGTTCGATAGGTTTTAATATTATAGGTTTTTTTTGCAAAGGAGGTTGATTAGATGCCAAAGCGTCTAAAACTTCGTTTTCAATAAGAGTTATATCCCTTATATCTGGTATTTTTGAGTATGTTCCACTTTGATTGAAATATCTATCATTTACAATTCCTTTTCCTATTACTAATTCAGCTTCTTCTAATTCAATCATATCGGCAGAAGCTATAGGAGCTATATGGATATATAATAACTTTCCACTTTTCCAATTCATTTATTAAATCCTTCAAGACAAATACTATTTTACCTAAAATCATCTTAAATAATTGTAATTTACTTTTTGACAATTGCAATTAATTGTTTCATAGGAATTAAAACTATAATTGTTTATGGATTATGATAATGGAAGATAAAAATGTAACGATGATTTCTGATCAAGTGAATGATCCTAATTCATCCCTTGCTGGAAGTGCAATGACCAAAGCAGGTAGATTAGCTATGGAGTTATCTCATGAGAAAAGAAGGTTAAAACAAGAATTAGAAGAACTTCAAACAGAGTATGATGAAATTAAACCTACCACTCCTACAGGAACTACAGATTGGTATGTTAAATGGGTATCAATGTTATTAGCTGTAGCAGGAGTATTTTTAATAAGTGCTTCGTTTACACTGTATGGGCAGATAGCCTATCTAATTAGTACGGTTGGCTGGATATATGTTGGGATGCAATGGGGCGATAGAGCTATCATGATAGGCTCTGCTGTTAGTGGTACAGCTATAGCGATGAATATAGTTACCTCTCTTGTTTGATGTTATTTTTTAAATTTACTTTTAAAAATTACTGATTTCCAAGAGAACTGACTAGTATCATTATTATTCATGAGGTAATAAGCGATTAAAAAGCCAAAAGTGATTAAAATTATTAAAAATGTATACCAATTTATTTCTGTATTTATTATAAGATATGCCATGGCAAAAGGCATAAAAAAACATGACAATAAAACTAAAAATTTCATTGTTTAATTTTAGCTTTTAGATATAAATTTCACAACTATTTTAAATTAAATTCCTGAATTACATTTAAAAATATCTGCTGTTACGCTAGATAAAAGGTTTGTTTCTTTTATGAGTGAATTAGTTATTTTATCGCTATTCTTTTCTTTAGTTTTGTGATTTGTAAAAATAGTTTCTTTCTTTTCAATTAAATCACTAATTCCAACTGCATTGCCTCCAAGTGTTCTTGTCCGTTTAATTAATTCTTTCATTAATTCATCATAAGTTAAACTTCCTTTAACCTTAATTCGTATTATCTCAATACAGTCTGGATCACCTTTTAAGAATTTAGTAGATGAGAAATCTATATTATTTGTTATAATTTTACTTATTGTAGTGAGTTTTTTGAGAGGATTTAATTTTTTTGAATTTGACTTTGAAGTTATTAAATTCTTAAGTTTTGTATCTGAAGTTGATTGAGGTTGATTTGGATTTAATACAATACTCTGTCCATATCTTGATACATAAGACGAATTTTGATGACAACTTGCCATTAGTAAACATAAAAAAGTTAACTGTATTGTTTTTAACATTATCTATCTCTTTATTTTAATTCTATATATAATAACGGTATAAATTTTGAATTATTTAATATATACGAAAAAATGAATGAAAAAATATTTTAAAAATCTATAGGATTTTATATGAAGTTAATAAGATGGATGTTAGGAAGAATAATTATTTCTTTAGATATGGTCTTTAGTCCTAAACCTATAATTAGAGATAATGTTCTTCAAACTAAAATAAATAAAATTACAAGTGTTTATAAATTATATCAATATAATGCGTGTCCATTTTGTGTAAAAGTCAGGAGATTTTTTAAGAGAGAATCTTTGAATATAGATTTAGTTGATGCAAAACAAGAAAGTTTTAAGGAAGAATTAATTCAAAATGGTGGAAAACAAAAGGTTCCTTGCTTGAAAGTAGAACTAAAAAATAAATCAGTTAGGTGGATATATGAATCTAACGATATAATAGAGTTTATTTCTAAAGAAATAAAAATTAGATAGAGTTATTTTTTACATTGAAAATTATTTACCAAAAACTGTCCTACGACTTTATTGGCCTCAACGCTCATAAGTTCAGCATTATCTATTATAAAATTAATTACTGATATTCGAATTGTTTTAATAGAGATATTTTCATTAATACATATCTGTGCTGTATTCTTATCTAAACTATAAATTACATCGCTAACTGATATTATATAACCGTCACACACTCCTATTTCATAAGAGCTTTGACTCTGACAATATGTCATGAATTGAGCCGTAGTAAAGAATAAGTTATTAGAAGCAGCAAAAGATTTTGGAGTAATAAAAAAACTTAAAAATAATATTATAATAAACTTTACCATGACATACCTACAGATACTTTTCCCATATGATACTCTCCAGAAAATGCAGATCCAAGAGAAAAATCTATCGGTAAATGCATACCATCGTATATTCCAATAAAATTTAAACCAAAAGCAGCTTCATTATTAGTAGACGCGCTACTTATTGTTAATGCATGTTTATTACCATATAGAGGCAACCTTGTATCTAAAGATGCTGCCATTAGGCTGACTTTATCTGCGTACCTTCTGGTTGAGGCGTGGTTTGCTGCAGTTGGTTCTTCTATAATTAGATCACCTACAATTGTAGTTGTATCTGTTGAATTTTTTCCTATTTGTATATGTCCACTTGATGAAGCCATTATATCTTTGCCATATGTAGAAGAGTCATAAAATAACATAGAACTTGTTCCAATATGAACAATATCGTTTTCTGTATCTTTATACATAAATCTATCACCATTACTATCTAGATATGTATTAGCCTTAATTGTATCTGCTTGAATTGCTCCACTTGCAGTTATATTTCTAAACCCAGAAATATCCTTATTTTCGTCAACTATAACAGCCTTATTAGCGGAAATAATTCCTGCAGTTATTCCATCAATAGTTTCTAGTTCATTTTCAGATATATTAGCGTTTCCAATAATAATACTATTACCAGTAATTGATCCTGAAGATGTTATGCTCCCTGAGCTAATAGTTCCTAACCCTGACACGTTCCCGTTTGTATCAAAAGTGTAATTACCATCTGTGAAGGTTCCTGTTATAGCAAGATTATCATTTATAGTTATAATGTTGTTAGAGAAATCGCCATAAATCAATGGCGTGCTATCAGCACTATTTGCTATAAAGAGTTTATTTGAAACATCATTAGCTGCCCCTGATCCAGCTAAATTACCGATGAAAACATTACCGCTACCAGTTTGATTGGTATATCCTGCTCGATATCCAATTGCAGTGTTATCGCTACCAGTAGTTAATACAGTTAAACTCTCAGAACCAGTTGCAACATTATAACTTCCAGTTGAGATAAATTTTCCGGCTTCATAGCCAACAACCGTATTGGCGTCTCCACTAGTAATATCCATACCAGCAGCATGGTAGCCATGAGCAGTGTTATAATCTCCTCCAGTCAAAATATCTGGAAATACACTATCTACTCCGCTATCTGCTCCACAATTATTTGTGTCTTGACAAGTGGCATAAGCAGAAAAATCTGTCATAACACTAAATGTTAAATATATTATAATTAGAATTTTGCACAAAATAAAAGCCATACAGAATATACGACGTGCATTAAGTTTTGTTAAAAATTATATTTTCATATACACATCATATCTAATAGTCTTTCCTAATATTTGATGGGAGTAGGGTTTAACATTATTTATTGGGTCAGCGTATCTCGGCTGTTTAATGACAACTCTGTTACTAGCTTGATTTAAAGCAACGTTTATTAATTCAATATAATCAGGATCTGATCCAACAATGTCTCTAACTAGTCTCATATCATTTTTAACTAAAGCGGTTTTTTTTCTTTCTTTATACATAGTGTCAATTAGTATTACTTCAGGAAATAAATCAGGTAAAATAAATTTTGAGTCTCCAAATATTAAATCCATTCTACTGATAATTTTACTAATTTCTCCTCCAAAGCATTCAGCTTCTGAAATGCCATCTTGAAGAAGGTTATGCATTATTTTTGAGCGTTCAATTAAAGTTACGTTAGCTCCTAGAGATGCAAGAATGAACGCATCATAACCAAGGCCAGCTGTTGCATCAACTATCGTTCTATTCTTATTAGATTTCATGCCGACAGCTTTTGCTAAGTTTTGTCCTCTACCTTTACCGTATTTTAATCTATGTAAGATTGATCCTTCAATAAAAGAACATTTTAACATTTTTTGAATATTATATTTGGCATTTATTTTTCTTTAATTAATATTTGCTCTCATAAAAAATTATCATAATTTTAAGAGAAACTTAATAAAACAAGTTTAACCTATTTCAATAGGGAGATTTTGATCTATTGCCCATTCACTCATAGAGTTATCATAAATTTGGATGTTATTAAACCCTAATTGATATAAAACGATCGCATCTAGTGAAGCTGCAATTCCTCCCCCACAATAATTTAAAACTGTTCTGTCAGATGTAATATTTTTCAAATTTCAAAATAATTCAAAATTAACAATAATTTTGTTTTAAATATGGTTCAACTTAAAAAGTTGGATAAATTTTATTCAATAATAAATTAAAAATTAAATATTTTAACTAATACTTATCACTCCTCCCATTCCTGAAGCAGCGTGCTCAAGCATATGGCAATGAAAAAGCCATAACCCTGGATTATTAGCCTCAAATACTAAATCTACTTTTTCATCTGGCTGCATTAGATATGTGTCTCTCATAACCGTCTTAGGTTGTTTGCTAAACTCAACAGACTTAACCCAAAAATGGTGCCCATGAAGATGCATGCTATGTTTCCAAGAAGTGTCATTCCAAATTTTTAAAATCACTATTTTACCAATTTGGATGTCAGCTATTGAATAACTATAACTTCCTATTTCACCATTAAAAGCCCATAGTTTTGATTCTTTAGAAGCCAGTTCTCTAAGAGATTTTTTTTCACCATTAAATATAGCAGATGATAGATTTCCCATTGCTCCGCCTTGCATATGAATATCAATTATTTGCGCTTGATTAATATTGGGAAACTTATTCCAAGTTTTTAAATTTTTTAAATTAACAACTTTATTTAAAGTTTTACTAGAATTTTTAATATCAAATGTTGCTGTGGGATATGGTTTCGAAGTGCTATTTTCAAATAAATTTAAATTTTTATCCTTAATCTTTATTAAAAAATCTATTCTTTGGGCAGGAGCTATCTGAAAAGAAGATTTTTTAAAAGGACTACATGGTGCGCCATCTAGAGCTATTATATCTGGTTTATAATTATTAAATTTAAAATTGAATGTTCTTGCATTTGACGCATTGATTAATCTCAATCGAACATTGGAATTTTCTTCTATAGTTATTTTAGGGTTAGATTTACCATTTATTGTAAGCCAGTTTCCTAATCTGCCCTGATGAGACCAGTCCATTATAGATCCTAGGCTTTTTTCATCAAATTGATAATCCTTATTAAGCCTCCAATCATCTGCAACAATAGTTATGTCTTTATCAAACCCAATAGGTGAAGTGTCTTTTACAATAAGCGCTCCATAAAGACCTCTAGAAACTTGTTCCCAAGATTTATTATGAGCATGGTACCAAAAAGTTCCTGCATCATTTACAGGAAATTTATATATAAAAGTCTCTCCCGGTTCTATTGGAGGTTGGGTGAGATTAGCAACCCCGTCCATAGCATTAATATTTCTTATCCCATGCCAATGAATTGTTGTTGGTTCTTTTAATAAGTTTGTAAATTCAACTGTCAGTTCCTCTCCCTTTTCTACAGAAATAGTTGGTCCAGGAGACTGTTGATTATATAACCATAAATTAGATGTTTTATTACTTTTTTTAGAAAAATGAAACTTTGATAGTTGGGCAGTTAGTTTAAAATAGTTTTTATTTGCTGATCCGAGAGATATTTTTGGAATAGTTAAAGATAATATTGAAATTCCTGAAGTTAATAAAAAATTACGTCTTTTCAAAATAGTTTACCTCATATTATTATTTAATGACAAACTGCTAAAAGATTTTATGGGCTTGGGTAAACCTTTTATAAAAAATTAATTAAATTATCTACTTTAAGTATTTTATATATATCATCATTTAATGGTTAAATGAAATTTAAACCTATCATAACTAAACAAGTAGTTGCCTCAAAACATATGATATTAATATTGTAATATGAGTAATTTTAAAAAATAAATTCATACCAATTACTAATAAAATCAATCTATTTTAAATAATACTCCTCTATAGTATTTGTTTTTTAAAACTATGATACAACTTCACCTATTAACAAAACTGGTTCTGTATTAGTATAATTTGCGATGTCTTCCATCACAGGGCCTGCTCTTGATAAAGCTAAATCCATTGCTGATTGATTTTTAAATATCATAGTTGCAATAGCATAATATCCAGCTGCTTTATCTACTCCACCTGCAACCCCTTTTGTTACAAGTGTGCTATCCAAATGGTCACCAAAGGTTTCTGCTACAAGTTTCATGTGTGTAGCAAAATAATAATTATAATCAAAATTTGTTTGTTCTGTTACTGGGTACAACACTTGAAGTGAGACTGACATTGATATCTCCTTTATTTTTTAAAGTTAACTTACGAAAGTCAAAAGGTTGTCGTTAACATTAATTAAGGTATCTTATATATAGAAGGCTTAATTAAATAATTTATTCAGACTAAATCCCTTTTATTAAATTACTATATTCATATTACAATCCAAGTTTTCATCAAAGATATTTATATTTTGAATGATATTATATAACCTATCATAGCAATTATATTACTAAATCTAATATAAAATTTTTTAATCATCTAAAGGTTGAATTATTTGTGCTATTGGTTTTGTTTCTTGGAATGATTGTCTGTCTCTATGGAAAATCCAATATTTTTCTAAATTTTGATAATCATTTCTCCATTTAAATTTTGGAAATCTTAGATCCATGTATTCTAAACATGAAAATCCACAGATATCTGCAATGTTAAAATGGTTGCCTACAAAATAGTTTTCTCCTTCAAGATAATTGGAAAGATATTTAACTCCTTCGAAGATTTTTCTCTCTTGTCTTTTAATCCAATCCTTGCTTTTTAAAGTTTCTTTTCTTGAATTTTCAAGGAATATTAAAACTATTGCATCGCATACGCCATCTGCGACAGTTTCAACTAACCGTGCAGAAATATTATCTTTAGGATTTTTAGGATATAATAGGGGTTGTGGTTTATAGTGATCTAAGAACTGAATGATCACTTTACTATCGAACAAAGGTTCATGATTTCTATTAAGAAGTATTGGTATTTTCCCCAAGGGGTTAATGCCCTTAGTTAAAGTATTTGTATTCCATGGAATATCTATTATTTCTTCAAAGAGAATCTCCTTTTCACGCAAAGCCACTCGAGCTTTACGAGCATATGGACTAGGGTTTGCAATTATGATTTTCATATCATCAATTTATTTCTTTTGAGTAGATTTTCAAATTATACTCACAGTTTAATCAAAATATTTGCGGAAGGTAAAGATAAGATTAAGATTTTAATCTGGATACTATAGTAGTTTATAGATTACGATTCGATTATAAATTGTTATGGGAGTAGTATTTTTTAAAATTATTCTTCAGTATCATCTTTATTTTTTGTTAAGTGAATTCCAAAACAAAAGCCTCCAATAGCCAAGAAGTTTAGAAGAAAGCTAGGTTCAACCCAATCACCAGTTCTTAATAAACCCCAGAGTAAACAAACACCAACTATGAACCAACCTATTATTTCTTTACTCATAATCCAATTCTCCCATGAACAATAATAAGTTTTTTTAATATTGCAGTATTATAATATAGTTTTTAATTAATAAAGACTCATTTTAGATATTCTTAAACTCTATCATCTAAATGATTTGATATTTTATAATTGAGATTTGAAATAAAGAACATATTTGTAACAAAGTAATATCCAATTTCTATCATCAATTGTCTTCTAATAATTCCACATATTCTTAAATATAAGATTATAGTTTTCATATAAATATTTTTTCTTAAAATACATAATTATTTTTTAACATCCAATAATGTATTTTCTTTAAAGATATTCTCCATCACAACTTTTAAAGACTCAAATAAGTCAATCGCAACAATCTTTTCATCTTCTGCAAGAGATAAAAACTGTTTATCAAGTTCCTCCTTGTCAGTCCCATTACATTGTAATTTAATCCATACTGGGTTTTTATTTATTTCTTCTATTGTTTCATATTTCATAATGTATTCTTTCTGGATTGGCCTTGAGGTTTTAACTAGAACTATCCAATCTATAGCTCTACTGCAGAATTCATCTACGACCATCTTATAAGTAAAATGAAGTAGTTCTAACTTATATTCTTTTAACTTTTTTGTATTAAACAGATAGAAATAGTGCTGCCGAGAAGATTAGAACTCCTGCCCTCTAGATTCGTAGTCTAGTGCTCTATCCAGTTGACCCCTTTAAACCCTTATTTTCTCACAGATTTATTATTGAATTATTATACATTTTAGTGCCTT
>ENA-OSJC01000719-OSJC01000719.1-marine-metagenome-genome-assembly--contig:-NODE-719-length-30766-cov-5.835935_pt1 | contig 30766 bp, 55 predicted proteins | sample MGYA00237885_ERZ534234 | MGnify/ENA primary metagenome ERZ534234 (study PRJEB26413, sample SAMN06343907) | marine metagenome | isolation source: coastal waters | place: Atlantic Ocean: West Antarctic... | reverse complement strand
AAGGCATTGATTGCACATCATGGTGATAAAGAAACTGCTGCTGAGGAGCACCCGAAAATGTTTAAAGAATCATTCAATTGGAATGAGATTTCTGAAATGAATGATGAGCAGGTTGATGCATACATTGATTCATTAGACGAATCTCAATTAGACGCGTTCGAATTAGAAATGAACGAAGCATCTAATGTCGATGGTAGTGCAGATCAACAGGATAAAGAACAAGCTAACTTTATCATGAAGCACCGGACTGGTCAAATAATCGATCGTCCAGATGCTGATAAGCCTAAGGATGATACTAAAGTGTCTCCGAAACGCCCTGGCGACAAAGCTGATGGTGACAAGAAACCAGTTAAAACTATGAAGGATGTTCGAAAATGATCAATAAATATTTGCTAAGGGTTGGTACTGCAACACCTAACGGTATTGTGCATAAAGATACAGGTGAAATGCTCAAGCGTCGACGCATGACTACAGATATGCTGAATGAATTCATTAGTGCGCAAGGAGCAATGCCAGTAACTGCTGCAGCTCCAGTAACTGCTGCTCCTTCACCAGCATTCGCAGATGGTCCCGAGCCCGTGGCTGAAGTCGAGTCCGATCTGGATTCAATGACTAAGGTTGAATTAGAAGACCTTGGCCGTGACCATGGTATTGAGCTTGATCGCCGTGAAAAGAAATCTTCATTGATTAATGTTCTAAAGTACCTCGTAAAATAATAATATAAATAGTCTTATAGTAATTAATTAATGTAGGACTATTTGATGCAACTCTTTGATGAACTGAATAATGATAACTTTCTGTTGTATGCTTCGAAGTATTATAACAATAAACAATGTACCGAAGTAGAAGAGTTCTACGAGGACTTAAATCGTTTTAAATATCTGAAACGATTGCTACGGAGATATGAGACAAATGGGGAACTGCAAGAACGATTGATATTAAATCACCTTATAGTACTCTTTAATGTATTTGGTATTGTTAATGCCAAGAGGATGACATTCTTTAAGACAGATGTATCTTCGTTATCTACACTAAAGACGTTCCTTGTTTATTTGAATTATTTAAAAGAAGACGAATATGTGGAAATCCCTTTGGATCCTCATATAATTAAAGTGTTAAGGAATCTATAATGGCATTAGTATCACGTGCAGCAGACCTTTATTACACGTATCGCTTTATCAAGGTGTTAACCACACCTTGGGAAGACACCGAGGCGTATGAACTAGGTCTTATAGATGACAATGGGAAAAGCCTTAGAAAGGCTAGAACCTCCGACGAAAAGGATGCTTACACAATCTTTTTTCGCCTTGCGTTCAATTTTAAGAGAATACTAGAGAAGTTGCCGTTTGGTAAATCTCGAATATCATCATATGCTGCAGCGCTATTCTTACTGCGTGAAGCAACTGGAATGAGCGAAGAAAAGCTTAAAGATATCCTATCAAGAATGGATATAGATTTTAGTCAAGATATCGAAGAAAGTTTCTTTGTTATTAATGAACAGCTACAACCCGGCGTATACATATTACATCAAGACATTTTATCACCAAAAACTGCTGAGACTATTGCTAAAACAGGTACAAAGGTATCCGTCGCTGAAGGCACATCCGCAGTCGGCAGTATGTTCAATGCTGCGATTTATGAGGTGCGACACTTGGCAACAAAACAAATGGTCTACGTGACCGCAGGAGATTTATACCGATGAAACCTAGTAAACATGTTCAAAAAAACCCTGACACTGGTAAGTTTTGTGTCTATAACCTTAAAGGTAAAAAAGTTGCAGAATTTGATTCAGAGGACAAGGCCGTTGCATACGCCACCAAGAATCATGATTCTCTAATGAAAGAAGACGCACCGGCGAATGCGACTGGCCCTGGTGTTGATATGACTCCAGGCAAAAAAGCTAACATGAATAAGAAACCTCTAAAGCGTTTTAGAGAGTTTGCTGAGGGGTAATAATGTTTTCAACATTAAAACTTGCAATGATTGTTATCATCTGTGGTGCTTTGGCATCAGGCGGATTGTATGTTAAAAAGATGCGAGATGATTTAGAAATTGCTAGAGCCAACGTTGCACGAATGGAAGTAGCTGTACAGACCAGCGAAGCTTCCCTTGCTCTTGAAAGATCCGAAACTACGAGATTAAATGAGCTTAATTCGCAACTAGGTGAGAACCTTCAGCGAGCTGAGCTATATGGTGATGAGTTAAGAAACACATTACAAAAACATAATTTAACTCACTTGGCCAATAAAAAACCTGGTCTGATTGAAAAGAGGATGCAAAATGCGACTGATAAACTTTGGGACGATCTTTCTAGTATCACTGTCCCTGATGGGGTGCAGCACGATGTTCCCGGAGCCAAAGATAGTAACAGTAACTAATACTATTAAAACTGTAATACCTACAGTTAATCGACCTAAACAAGTACAACTAAACGATATTAAAATCTATGTCGTGTCAGCTGATAATTTCGAAGAATTTAAAAAGGAATTTGAAGCTAAAAACGGACCTGATGCGTATATCGCCATTTCTATAAAAGACTATGAGAACTTGTCTCTAAACTTCGCCGAGCTGCGAAGGTATATAGAGCAGCAAAAAGAGATCATCGTATATTATGAGAATGCTGTAGTACCAGTGTTTGAAGAACCCACCGAATAAATTTAAAATAAATCGAAAAAACTTGTGTACATTTATGTGCATATGGTGTATAATAGTCCTATATTGAATGAGCGGAGAAGCCGATGAATAATCAAATTAACGTCACAAAGCGTGACGGAAGAACTCAGCCGTTTGATCTCGAGAAAGTACATAGGGTACTGGAATGGGCTACCGATAATATCGCTGCTGTTTCAATCTCTGAGATCGAGCTACGAGCAAACATACAGTTGTATGATAAGATACCTGCGTACGATATCCATGAACTATTAATCAAATCTGCTGCTGAGTTGATTTCAGAAGCAACACCTAATTATCAATATGTTGCTGCAAGGTTAGTTAACTATAAGATCCGTAAGGATGTATATGGTTCAGAGACACCTTGGCCTTTGACTAAGTTAGTAATTCAAAACGTATCCACCGGCGTATACGATGGCGCCATCATGGAGAACTATAGCAAATCTGAATTAGATCAGCTTGATGCATATATTAAACATGATCGTGATGACGATTTCACATACGCTGGTATGGAACAATTCCGTGGCAAATACCTTGTACAAGACCGTAGGACTAAGACTGTATTTGAATCTCCTCAAGTGTTGTACATGTTAATTGCCGCTACTTTATTTTCCGACTATCCAAAGGAGACACGTTTAAAATGGGTAAAGGATTACTACGATGATATATCTACGTTCAGGACCTCTCTACCAACGCCTATTATGGCTGGTGTACGCACTGCTACGAGACAGTTCAGCTCGTGTGTACTCATTGACGCAGACGATACGCTTGAAAGTATTAATGCCACAGCAACATCGGTTGTTCGTTATATTTCTAAAAAAGCTGGTATCGGCATTAACGCTGGTAGAATCCGTGCTGTCGACAGCCGCGTCGGTGATGGTTCGATTGTACATACAGGCCTCATCCCGTTCTTAAAGTATTTTTCTTCAGCAGTTAAGTCATGTTCACAAGGCGGTGTTCGTGGTGGTGCAGCCACAGTATATCTTCCTATTTGGCACCTAGAGTTTGAAGACCTTGTAGTTCTAAAGAATAACAAAGGTACAGAAGAGAATCGTGTACGTCAAATGGATTACGCGTTTCAGTTTAACAAATTAATGTATGAACGCCTATTGACTGGTGGCAATATCACACTATTCTCACCTGCAGATGTTCCTGGCCTATACGAAGCATTCTTTAAAGATCAAGATAAATTTCGTGAGTTGTATGAAACTGCTGAACGCAATACACGGTTACGTAAGAAGACATTGAAAGCAATGGATGTGTTCTCACAATTCGTAACTGAGCGGAAGGATACTGGTCGTATTTACTTGATGAATGTAGATCACGCTAATGACCATGGTTCTTTTAAGCCAGAGTTTGCTGCAATCTATCAGTCAAATCTATGTACAGAGATCAACTTACCAACTAAACCTTTGCAAGACGCAAATGATCCTGATGGTGAGATTGCGCTATGTACATTGACTGCTATCAATTGGGGACTAATTAATGATCCTAAAGATTTTGAAAAGCCTTGTACTCTTGCAGTACGTGCATTAGATGCATTACTAGATTATCAAGAATATCCTGTCCCTGCTGCTGAAGTTTCTACAATGAATCGTAGACCACTTGGTGTCGGTATAATCAACTTGGCATACTTTCTTGCGAAGCGTGGTTTAACATATGGTACTCCTGAATCGTTATTGGTTATCGATGAATACGCAGAAGCTTGGTCGTACTATTTGATTAAAGCATCCCTCGAGCTTGCAAAAGAAAAAGGTGCATGTCCGTTATCGCATCACACTAAGTACGGCGATGGAATTCTTCCTATTGATACATATAAGAAAGACGTAGACACATTAGTGCCACACAAAGAACGCATGGAATGGAAACAGCTGCGTAAAGATCTAAAAGTGTATGGCATACGTAACTCTACTCTAATGGCGCTTATGCCAGCAGAAACATCTGCACAGATTAGTAACTCGACTAATGGTATTGAACCACCTCGTGCATTGATTTCGTATAAAGGTTCAAAGGATGGCGTAATGGCTCAGGTTGTTCCTGGCTATCATCATCTTAAAAATAAGTATGACCTACTATGGGATCAAAAAACTCCTGAAGGTTATTTAAAGGTATGTGCAGTATTACAAAAGTATGTCGATCAAGGTATATCTGTTAATACATCGTACAATCCTGAGCACTTTGACGAAGGTAAAGTACCTATGTCACAACTAATTAAAGATATTGTTACCTTCTATAAGTTTGGTGGTAAGCAATTATATTATAATAATACACATGACGGTGCTGGCGAAATGAGCACTGGAGACGATGTAGCTCTACAACAAGTAGACTACGATGAAGACGACTGCGATAGCTGCACAATATAGAAGGATAATTGACATGTCAGTGTTTGAAAAACAATCTAAATCCCATATGGATTCCCTTATGTTCTTTGACGGAGGAGTCGACATTGCTCGATATGACCAGGTACAAAACCCGGCTCTAGAAAAGATTACAGAAAAAATGTTAGGTTTCTATTGGAGACCTGAAGAAGTAGACGTATCGAAAGATCGCTCTGACTTCGCAAATCTTACCGACTTTGAAAAGCATATTTTCACATCGAACCTTAAACGTCAAATCCTATTGGACTCTGTTCAAGGACGTGGACCAACTGAGACATTCATGTCTGCTGCTTCTGTTCCTGAAATTGAGCCGATGGTTATGGCATGGGCTTTCTTTGAAACTATCCACTCCCGGTCGTACACGCACATCATCCGTAATGTCTATGCTAATCCATCAAAGGTATTTGATGAGATGCTTGATATCGAAGAGATAGTAGATTGCGCAACAGATATCTCAGGCTACTATGATTCGTTTATTGAATATCAGAAATGGTATGATCTATTGGGTGAAGGCAAGCACAAGGTTAATGGTAAGACTATTGTCATTACAAAGTATGAAATGAAGAAACGTTTGTGGATTGCATTAAACTCTATTAACATTCTTGAAGGCGTTAGGTTCTATGTGTCATTCGCATGTTCATGGGCATTTGCTGAATTGAAGAAGATGGAAGGCAACGCAAAGATCATTAAGTTCATTGCGCGAGATGAGAATACACACCTAGCTGCTTCACAGACAATCATTAAAGCTCTTCCTAAAGAAGATCCTGACTTCCTAAAGATTCGTGAAGAATGTGCAGAAGAAGTTAGTGGTATGTTTGTTGCTGCTGTTGATCAAGAAAAGCAATGGGCTGATTACTTGTTCAAAGACGGTTCTATGATCGGTTTAAACTCTAGGCTACTATCTGACTACATTGAATGGATTGCAAACAAGCGTATGAAGACTCTTGGTGTTGCAAGTCCATACAATACACCTCAGGCTAATCCATTACCATGGACTGAGAAGTGGATCGGTGGAGGTAACGTACAAGTTGCACCACAAGAAACAGAAATCAGTTCTTATGTCATTGGTGGAGTTAAGCAAGACATGGATGAGAATACTTTTGACGGCATGTCATTATGATTGTCATATACAGCAGAGATGATTGTGCGTATTGCGCTCGGGCAATCAGACTTGCTGAAAAGAAAAATGTAAAACACAAAGTACTTAAAATTGGCACTGAAGAAATATCATTAAATGAGTTTCAACAGATGTTTCCTAATGCAAGTACTGTACCTCAGATCGTTAATGTCGAGGATAATGGGAACGAATATATAGGTGGATACGCAGAGTTTGATCACTGGGTATTATCTAAGGCACTAGGAGGAATAACACTATGATAGAATGCTACCATTGTGGAGTACAATTTAAAGTTAAATTTGATGATCCAGACGCAGAGATAAGATTCTGCCCATCATGTGGAGTTGACACAGATCCAAAAGCTGCAGTTCCGCAACTAGAATTTGAGTTTGACGACGACGAATAAATAGACCAAAGGTTAATAGGTTTATTTATGAAAAATTGGAAGTATCGCGCAGAAACATTTACAACAGATATGATCGGTGACTATGAAGGATTCGTCTACATAGTCACTGACCTATCTAATGGAATGAAATACATTGGTAAGAAGAACTTCCATTCAAGAGTTAAGCTTAAACCTCTAAAAGGTCAAAAGCGTAAACGCACTAAAATATCAGAATCAGACTGGCAGTCATATCACGGCAGTTCCGAAGAAGTTAAAATGCTTTTAGAAGAACATGGCTATGAACGATTCGATCGTGATATACTACATCTCTGTATGGGAAAGGGTGAAATGTCTTACCTTGAGATGAGGGAACAAATGGTACGTGATGTACTATTAAAACCTGATGAATATTACAACGCCTTTGTAGGTGGAAAAATACATCGAAATCACGTAAAAAACTTGTGTACATCCTCAAAGAAATAGTGTATAATAGTACCATGAGTAAAGATAATATCATACAATTTCCATATGGCGAGATTCGCAATCCTATCCTGGATCCTAATCCTAACGATAAGATGGATATCGCAGGGGAATGCGTTCAAGAGATCTTGATGACTTTATCCGAATACGGTTATTGTGCTAAAGATGATAAAGTATTCCATAAAGACATGGGATGTTTATTAAACATGATATATGCAATGCTTGCAAGGAACGATCATCCGGATTATCCGTTTGTCGAAATACTTGATGTTATACACGAAATGATAATGGAAACTAAAAATGATCATAATTGACTTTAACGGAATCGCAATGGGTAACATCATTGTTAATTCTAACCACGGTGAACTTAACGAAGATACTATCCGTCACATGATACTGAATTCTATTCGTATGCATGTTAAGAAACATAAGGCTCAGTATGGCCAAGTTGTTATTGCTTGTGATGGAGGATCATGGAGACGTGATGTATTCCCACAATATAAATGGTCTCGTCGTAATAACCGTAAAGAATCAAAGTTAGATTTCGATATGATCTTTACTACTCTCAATAAAGTACGTGAAGAGATCTCTGCAAATATGCCATACAAATTAGTGTATATTCGTAATGTAGAGGCTGATGATATTATCGGTACTCTTGTTGAGCAAACCCAAGAGTTCGGTCAGATGGAAGATGTAATGATTATCTCCGCTGATAAGGACTTTATCCAACTTCAGAAGCATGGCAATGTGAAGCAATATTCACCTATGACAAAGAAGTTTATTAGCGATCCAAATCCACGCAGTTATTTGTTTGAGCATATACTTAAAGGCGATAGCTCAGACGGTATTCCTAATGTTCTCAGCAGTGATGACACCTTTGTTGAAGGTATCCGTCAATCACCTATGACTAAGAAGAAGATACAATCATATGTGGATAATGCAGAAGAACTAGAAAGGTTTATGGGTCAAGAAACATACCGCAATTATAAACGCAACCAGTTATTAGTTGATTTGGAATACGTTCCAGAAGCTATCAAAAAAGATATTATAGATACATATGACTCTGCTAAAGTACAGCCTAGGATGAAGATCCTCAACTACTTTATAAAGAATCGTTGTAAACTATTAATTGAATGCATTGAGGATTTTTAATGATAAATGAAAATATTACCCGGTGGACTCTAAAAGAAGTTTTAGATAAAGTATCCGCTACTGCTACACGTGAAGAAAAAGCTAAAGTATTAAAGCATTACGATACACCGCATCTACGGTATTTCTTAAAGGGAGCATTCGACGACACTATTGATTGGCTTGTACCTAAAGGAACTCCGCCATATAAACCGAACACTCCAAAAGAATGTGATCATGTACGCAATTATATTAAGAAGTACTTTAAATACTTTGTTAAGGGTGGACCGGCTGTTAAGGAACAAAAGCGCGAACAAATGTTTATTCGTATGCTTGAAGCTGTTGATCCAGAGGATGCTAAGCTTCTCTGTATGTGTAAGGATAAAGAGCTCGCTGGTAAATTCAAAGGACTAACAAAAAAATTAGTAGTAGAGACATTTAGTGGACTAATCAAGAGCTAAAATTATATAAATACTTGTATGAAAAATAAAAAAGTTTTCATGATATAATCTTTAAGGGCCTCCCATTTATGGGAAGGTCCTTTTTTTATTTTGTTCCAGGAAAAAGGAGGCATCGCATCTTAGCCCGTCGTAAACAATCAACGTATAGGAAAGATCCAATGTTATATGGTCCACCGATAGAACGTCTTAAGAAGGACTCAAATGAATTAAAGCACTATATCAAGCGCTTAGAAAAAGAAGGAAACAACGTCCTGGCATTTAAGCTTCAGAAGAAGCAAGCATACCTTTCATCACGAATTGAAGATATGCACGAAGTAACTTCACAAAGACTAATTCGACAACAAAATTAACTGTGTACATTGTCCTCGTTTTGTGGTATAATATATACAATAAAGCGAGGACTCTACACGCTTTCGAAAAATAAGGATAAAGAAATATGAACATGAACCCGATATTAGAAAATTTAATCAACATTTCGATGTTGGGGATTACCGCACTGGCAAGTGTTGGCTTTCTTTTTTTGCTTATCTCAATAATAGTATTTCTGACTAAACGGCTTTTAAGCATTTGGGGATTAGTGTTTCTTGCAATACTAGGAGCATTTTGGTATTCAAATCAATGTGGACTTATCCCTACACCTCTAGAGTATCTGAAGTCAATTCAAACTACAGTATGATTAAACAAACAATACGCCAAAAGATCCGTCAACGTAGATCACAAATGTTAGTGCATTCATGCCTATACTATGAGATGGATGAATCTATTGTAGATGATTATACCTGGCAAAAATGGGCTGACGAACTAGCTCAACTTCAAAACGATAATCCCAAAGCATGTAATATTAAGTTCTATGACTCTGAGTTCCATGGATGGACTGGTGCGTCAGGTGCTTTCCTACCATTGAAAGATCCTAACGTCCGTGGCAAGAGCGAATACATTTTAAAAATAAGTAGTGTAACATAATTGTCACAAATAGAATTATTATTGATTTCGCTAAAAATAGGTGTGTACAAATAGGTTTGTATGTGGTACACTGTTAGCATGATAACAAAAAAGGAAAATATCATGACTTTTACCATCTCATCGGACATCGATTATAATTGTACTAAAACCGAAATTCTAAAATTCGCTTCCGAAAACAACTCATCCGTTTCAAAATTCCAAACTAACGGACCCGCCTCCGGAAATCATCTCGTCGAATTCACCTCTACTAACCTCACCGATATCGAAGAAATCGCTATTCTACTTAACCTACCTTTCGACTATATTAAAAACTATACTTCTGATATTATACTGTAACATAATTATCACAACTAAAACTATTTTACAAAATCTTACAAAATAAGTATGTACAAATAGTTTTAGTTGTGGTATAATAGTACCATATTCAATGAGGAGAATCACTATGCAATATACTTATGACAGCAACATCGTTTCCGACCTTCACAAAGAAGCCTTTGGCTTTCGTCCCGGTCAGGGTTTCATGGAAGCTTGGAAGGATATGCGCCCTTCTGAAAAGCAGGAAGAGTGGGATTCTCTTATCGCCGCGATGGAAGAAAATTCTGCTCGCGAAAAGGAAATGGAAGAGGCTAATCTTGTAGCTTTCAAAGACCAGTTAAAGGCGGTCATGACTGTCTGTAACTGTAACTGGAAAGCTGCAGTTAGACATCTGCAAGATGCAGATGGCGAGAAAGACCTCGCTCATTTCCTCTGGGGCCAAGGTATTTCCATGGCTAAAAACCACGAAATTTCAAACCAAGTAAGGAGTATGTAATTTATGCACTATAAAGATCCTGCAACATTAAAAGCAGAAAAAGATGAGCGTGAACGTCTGACTCAAGAGTACCTAGATAAAGGCGGAGTTATCACTAAATATAACTACCGCGAAGTATCTGACGTCGGATTCACTAATCAACAATTTAACAATTCAGGACCTAGCAGTAAAGGATTAATTGATAAATGAATTTGTTTGTGTTAGATGAAAATCCTATCAGAGCCGCACAGTTGCAATGTGATAAGCACGTAGTCAAAATGGTTTTAGAGTCAGGCCAGATGTTGTCAACTGCACATCGTATCCTAGATGGTACTATGAGCAAGCGTCCATCTAAGTCTGGCAAGACCATGGCAAAGTACTACGAACTTCGTGATCCTAAAATGGAAAGCATATTATATCGTGTTGCTCATGCCGGTCATCCATGCACAGTATGGACTATGGAATCTATTGCCAACTATGCATGGCACTATGATCATTTCCAAGCTCTGTGTATAGAATATCAATATCGATATGGTAAAAAGCATCTAACACAAATCAAATTAGAAGATCCATTGTCAATCCCTCCTAGAAATATTCCTATGGGCGGATTGACTCCTTTTAGATTGGCAATGACACACGAACCACAATGTATGTCAGAAGATCCAGTAAAATCATATAGAGCATATTATCGCACTAAAGCCGACCGTTTTAAAATGGTATGGTCTAAACGCGACGTGCCAGAATGGTTCGTGAATGTCTAGTATAGATAGACTGAATAGAGTAAAACCTGTAACGCCTGTTGTGTATAATAAGGATAAGCCTCGCGAGGAACCTAAAGATAGACAAGAGCGTTACCACGATTATATCACACGAAGGTATCGTGAAACCGAGGAAGAAAAAAATGCCAACATACACCCTAAAAGATACAACAACGAATGAACAATGGGATGTCATTTGTTCATATAAAGACCTTCAAATTAAGTTAGACGAGATGCCAGAACTGGTACACGTACTCGGTATGCCTAAGATTATACACGATCCTGGCACTAACATTAAGGTTGATGATGGCTTTCGTGAAGTAATGTCTAGGGTAAAAGACAACAATAAACACATGAACCATACTATTAAGGATTACTAATGAGCGTTGTTTTAAAGACTAATACTGGCATGCGAAAGCTTAAGCTTGACAACATGATACAAGTTGAACCTCTTACTGATAACCAGAAAGAAGTATTCCAGGCGTATGGCCGTGGAGATTCTATCGTGATGTCAGGATCAGCAGGTACTGGTAAAACGTTTATAGCGTTATCGTTAGCTCTCGAAGATGTTCTTGATAAAGATACACCTTATGATCGAGTTATTATTGTTCGTTCCATTGTGCCTACACGAGAGATCGGATTCTTGCCTGGTAACGAAGAAGAGAAAAAAGAAGCTTATACCGGACCATATCAAATGATATGCGCTGAGTTGTTTGAACAAGGCGATGCATGGAAGAGTTTGCAAAGCTCAGGAACAATTGACTTTCAATCAACATCATTCATTCGTGGTATAACATTCAATAACGCAATCGTTGTTATTGATGAGATGCAAAACTTAAACTTCCATGAACTAGACTCTGTGATTACACGTGTAGGACGTAACTGTAAGTTCATTATGTGTGGTGATTACTATCAGTCAGATTTTGATAAACAAAAAGAGAAATCTGGTATACTCCAGTTCCTTAATATTATCGAACAGCTTAAGAAGTTTACTATTGTTGAATTCGCATGGAAAGATATCGTGCGTTCAAGTTTTGTGCGTGACTATATCATGACTAAAGAAATGATGAAAATTAAAGAATGATGAAAGAATTTACTATGGGAAGAAGGATATTTAAACATGAAAAAGCTGATCTTGGATATGAAGACCTTAATGCTGAAACTACTTCCTCTGGGAGAAAATATGCTGCTCCTAACGGGCATCGTTATCCTTCTGTTACTACAGTACTGTCAATACTAAGCGAGGAATTTCTTCAGCGCTGGCGGGCCCGTGTGGGTAACGAAGAAGCTAATAAGATTTCTCGTAGAGCGTCAATACGTGGTACTGCGGTTCATGAATGTATTGAAAAGTATTTAGATAATGTTGAGGATTATACCGAAGGGTATCTTCCACATATCATTGATAATTTTAATGCAGTTAAACCTGTACTAGATGAGCGCATAGGTACTATATACCTACAAGAAGCTGCTTTGTATTCAGAGCATCTTGGTCTTGCTGGTCGAGTTGACTGTGTTGGCGAATTCGATGGCGTATTATCAATCATTGATTTTAAGACATCTAAGAAAATAAAAAAGAAAGATTGGATTACTAATTACTTCATTCAAGAATCTGCATATGCAATTATGTGGGAAGAACGTACCGGTACTCCTATCGTTAACTTAGTTACTATTATTACAGTAGATAATGAAGCACCTCAGGTGTTTGTTGAACATCGTGATAATTGGGTACCGAAACTATTGGAGACAGTCAATGAGTACAAGAGGCGAAAAGTCTTTAGCAACTAGAGCTAAGCAGAACATTAGTATTTGCTGTGAGACTCTATGCGATCGGGAACCTGTAGAAAAATACATTAAACAATTAGAAGACCTTGTTGCTTTTTATGAAGAAAAAGAAAAAGAGCGATATAACATTCGGATAAAAGAAAGAGCTAATGCATTATATGAGAAAGGTTAAGTGATACTATGGTAGTATTATTACTACATAAGAGCGGCCAAGTGATACTATGGTAGTATTACAATTTCCACCAAGATTGAGGGTGGTGACTTCTGATTTAGACATGCAATATATTGAATTGGAAAAGCAACAGCAACTAATCCGGGAACAACGAAAAATCATAGAGGAGAAACCATCTAATGGCAAATGATATATTTGATTTCGGCTTTACAGCAGTTGACGAATCTGAATTAGAATCAGTACAAAAAGCTAAAGCAGAAGTTACTAATACTTCAGCTGGTGCACAAAAGGCGGAGGACAAGCTGAACGAATTGTATAACGCTATTCTTCCATTATTGTCTAATCTCAAGAAGAATCCTGAGAAAGACTATATCTATTGGCCTAATCGTACAGATAAGGTCGATCAATTTGAAGATATGATTAATAAAATAGTAAAGGACTAATTATGGCACTTGGACTAAAAGTTGAACATCTAGCTAAGATGATCACTGGTAATAAAAACGTTGATGACTGGCATGAAGCCCTCATGGAGGTGTTGCCTAAATATGATATCACAACTAAACGTCGTGTTGCTCATTTTGTTTCGCAATGTGCACATGAATCAAACAACTTTAGATCTCTAACCGAGAATCTAAACTATAGCGAAAAGGCATTGAATGCAGTGTTCGGTCGTTATTTTGGTTCGTCTCCTAAACGAAACGCTGCTGAGTATGCACGTAATCCTGAGATGATTGCTAACTATGTGTATATGGATGAGTTCCGTAAATATAAAATGGGTAATGTTAATGAAGGTGATGGATGGTTATTCCGTGGCCGTGGCCTAAAACAACTTACTGGTCGTGATAACTATACACGATTTGGTAGGTACATTGGAATGTCAGCGGAAGAAGCAGCAGAGTATGTTAGCACTTTTAGTGGTGCTATTGAGAGTGCTTGTTGGTTCTGGGATACTAATAACCTAAATAGTATTGCTGATACTGATGACGTGACTAAAATGACACGTAAGATTAATGGCGGTAAGATTGGTTTAGCAGATCGTCAAGAACGTTATGCAAAATGTATGGCAGTACTCGGTGAACCAATTGATCTTGATGATCCAGATGATACTGATGATGAAGTGGATATTGAAGACATTGGTGTACTACGGCGTGGCTCCCGTGGGCCCGGGGTAAAAATGATGCAAGAGGCATTAGGCCTTGTCGGATGCGATGGAATCTTTGGTCGTGGCACTGAACAAGTAGTTAAACGTTGGCAAAGAAAACAGGGTTTAGATGCAGACGGTGTAGTCGGACCTAAGTCACTTGATATACTATTTGATTAATGGTACATAGAACATCAGCTAAGTTATTCGAAAGTGGTGATTTTATAAGCCACGCTGGTCTTCCCTTGAAATGGAAACTAGAGTGTGATGCCATTCATCCACACGAATGGAAAACACTGGCACAAATGATTATGGAATACCAGAAGAGACCTTTCTATAAGGCAGTTGGTATTCCTCGTGGTGGTTTGCAATTAGCAAAAGAATTGAATGAATATGCATCCGGAGATCCTCAAGACTTTACGTTAATATGCGATGACGTGTTTACTACAGGCACTAGCATGTTAGAGTTTATTAAAGAGGAGTATCCAGATTGGGCAATGGGAATGGGTTATAGATGGGTTGTGTTTGCTAGAAAACCTAGTAACGTATCGCCCTACTTTACAAGAGCGTTATTCTCGATGCCATTAGCTGATTTCAACAGATAGTAGAAATGCCGGGGTTTTTCCCCGGCACTTTTTTACCACTCTTCTTTTTTCTTAGCTTTGGCAACAGCCTTTCCTTTGTATGCTTGTGCACCAAAGAAAGCAGCAACTATACCAACAACTGCGATACAATATGTAGGCGCAATAGTAGTTAGATTATCTGCAGCAACATCTTGCCCACCGACACTGCAAAGAATAATCATAACAGGATATAACAATAAACCTGCTAATGCAAACCATGTCATGTTACGCTGAGCGTCCTGCTTCTTATCTTCATTCTCCATATCACTGCGCATATCTTCTAATTCAAGCATTCTTTGTTCACTCATCATTTCCTCATCACTTACAATTCCATCGCCATCTACATCCAAATGTGCATATTTAGAATTTTTAGATAACTTTTTTTGCTGTCCTTTTAAGGCAGCTCCTTCAGTTACTTTTGCCATTAGTGCTTTCCTTTACATAGGGTTTTGGTGATATCCTAAGTTCCCAGTCGGGATTAGGTTGACCTCCGATTAGTCTGACAGGAGTCTTCTTCACTACAGGTTTTAAAGTAAACCCCCGGTGAAGAATAACTATCATTTAGTAGTTGCACGAAAGACTCCATCCCACACGTCAGGAAGATCTTGCGTCATCATGTATTCACAACGTTCAATCCAAAAATCATAATAATCAGTCATTTTTCCATCAAAGCTTCTACGTATTAGCTTTGCTTGTTTAATAGTTTCTTCAAACTGTTTCATATTATACAAACCATGCATTTGATCATGGTGTCTTCTACTTGCATTCCACCCGGGTTTGGCATCATCTAGAACAGTATAAATGTCTAGTCCTACTGATTTACCCTTAACTGCAAGACGATCAAGCTTGAGATAGAAGAACTCTTTCTCAGTCTGAGCGTGAGTATGGGGTCCTACAATTAAGACAACCCCATACCCCTTGCACGCACTTTCTAATCGAGCGGCTGTACTAACGGCGTCCCCGAGCACATCATAGGAGTGACGTGCGGTAGAGCCCATCTCCCCAATATAACCAAGGCCGCTATTAATACCAGCCCCCATACCCACTTCCGGTTTACCTTGTTCCATAAGTTTTTCATTAAATTTCTCCACTGCTTTTAGCATGTTGAGTCCAGTCCGAACAGCTGTTCTTGGATGATTTGCATCATCGACTGGAGCGTTGTGAATGTGCATTGATGCATCGCCAATATATTTAATAATCATTCCATTTGCATCTAGCACAGGTTTTGATATTGCATCCATATAACCATTCATCACATCAGTTAATCCTTTAACATCATCACCAAATGATTCACCTAATGGGGTGAAACCTCTGAGGTCTGTAAATACTATTGAGACCTCTTTTTTCTGTCCTTCTTTAATTAGCTTGGGATTCTTTTGTAATATCTCTACTACTTCAGGAGAAGCATAACCTCCGAACTGTTTCTTGATTGCTTGTTTCTCTAAGAACTCACGAACGAACTTAATGCCATATACCTGTAATCCTATGACTATAAAGGTTACCAAAAGAGCGCTGGCGTCTAGCAGAATCTTCTCGGCTATATAAACATACACTGACAGCGGCACCAGCGCTACTGAGAGCACGGTAGTCGTTAATAGACCTAATACCATCCATCTACTGAGCAGAATGATCAATAAACCGCCGCAAAACAGCGCAAATAGCTCGATTTGAGCGGCCCAATCAGGTCTTTTGATGTTAGTTCCCGCGATCATGGTGCCTAAAACTGTTGCCTGGACTGAACCAGAAAACACTGAACCTGTGGCTGTAGGAACCGGGTTAGAAATGCCTGCAGCAGTCACATCTACTATAACAATTGCATTATTTAAATCATCTGGCATATCTGCTACACTAAAGCTCTTATTCTTTTGACTCCAATCAATCCATACACGACCTTCGTTATCAGTTGGTATAATACCGAACTGAGGGATACGCATCTTCTCTATACCGTTAGGTTGCAACTTAATTTGAAAGCTTGGATCACCGGCAACTACACGTAATGTTTCTAATGCAAGAGAAGGATATAATACACCATCTACAATTGCAACAGTTGGCATGCGTCGAACAACGCCATCAATTTCAGGTTCGGTACTTACGATGCCGGCACCTACAGCGTTATTTTCTATTACTGGTACATTGGCAATTATTCCGCCGTATGGAAGAATGGCACCTAAATACTCTGGATTGATAATAGCAGCACCAGGATTAATTGGTTCGTTCTTTGTTTTATCTGATGGTCTAGATGCAAGTACTACAGGATCATACATCAATATATGTGCGAGATAATCGTCACCGCCGAAGCGATCTTCTTCTGGCATCATTATATTCCATACAACAAGGCCCGCACCGTTTTCATATAATTCTGCAATAATATCTCCATAGATATTACGAGGGAATGGGAACTGGCCATATTTGTTTAATGCTGCTTCATCGATCTCGGCAACATAGATGTTATTCTCTACAGGTTCCTGGTTAATAATTAATTGATCAAAGTAATTAAGTTTGATACTTTGAATGAAATTAGATGGTACCGCGAACATGTATGTCAATGCCACAAGAGTAATTAAAGCCCACCATGGACTCAACAATCTCTTCATATTGGATCTCCGATTACACTAGATCTGAAATTAGTACCTTCGGCAATAAGACACCAGAGACTTTCTTCTGGATTAACCATCATGACTGAAAACGACCATGTCGATGGATTGACAAATATTCGTATGGTTCCTGGAAGTGCTTTATCAACTGACAGTCGTATCTGACCGTCGGCCTGAACAAAAGGCTCTCTACCAAATTTCTTTAGTAGCAGTAACGCCTTATCTTGTGATGCACAGACTCCAACTAAATTAATAGGAAATCCATTAGCCACGCCAGGCAATGGTAATAATAGCATAATTATCGTTAATAATTTTTTCATAGTATTCTCAATTCTGATTTACAGTTAGATTACATCCACCAATGGCAGAGCACGTTCCACTTACTCCACTGCTATCACTCATTGTGTGGGGTAAAGTATAAGTCTGGTTAGTAGCTCCCAATTGTCTTAACTCAAAATCCCAAGGTTGAGATCCGTCGAGTACTACTCTAGCCTTGTGAGAACCATATCCATTTTGGAATATGGTAGCATCATGATTACTGCCGGTAATTGTTAAATCTATAAACTTATCACCAACACCTCTTTGGTCTATATCAACATCATTACTATTTCCCGTCACAACGAGAAAGGTCGATTTATCTCCAAGACCTCTTTGATCTATATCAACATTATTAGTGCTACCAATTATAGTAGCCTCAATATATCCGTGCCCTGAGCCTGAACCGTGTAGTGGAACTATATTTTGTTTAGAACTAAAGGTATTAGAACTACCAATAATTCCTAAACTCACATAACTCACGCCACCTGCCTGCTCAATGTATATATCATTACTGTCTCCGGTAATATTAACCTCAACTGTCTCACCACCTCCTGAGGCGTATGAAGACAATGCTGCATTTATTCTATTTTGTTGTGCTGTCGTTGCTGAGCTGCTCCCGTACACGGGCGTGAGGGCGGGCGGTGCGGCAAATGAATACCAAGAACCAGCAGCCGGATATACAACATTACCATCGCTATCAAACGTGTATAAGAATAAGTGGTCTCCACTTAAAGTATAGGCGCCAATTATAACAGTGTCTCCTACTGAACCGGATCCGAAACCACTATATGACGTCATAGTACCAATCCAGCCAACAATACTATTGCCTAATGCTGATAGATCAGTAAATGTTGTCGTATCATTACCCTTGTATACAAAAATGTAATCACTACCTTGGCCACTAACATTCATTACAGGAGTGTTAGTAGCAGCATGAACCGTGGTTACAAAGAAGATACACAATAGAAAACTACTCAGTTTGCGTGATATTGATGATAACATCTGTACCTCCGTCATTAATCATAAGAGGAGCAGGTACTCCATCCATTTCTATATTAACATATCCGTAGATGTACCGATCCATTCTAATTTGTGTTACATGTGGCGGCCGCTCAGCAAACAAGAATATTCCATTCTCATTATAGCTGTATTGAATATATGATTTGAACTGATGTATGTTTGGTAATACTGGATCTATTTTTAGTTCATCGTCTTGTAACATATTAGTAAGATCTAAAATATTATCTAGGAATTCAAAATCAAGCCAGTCAATTTCTAATTCTCCGTAAGTTAATTCGTCTTCCATATATTCTGTAATTAGGTCTTCAAACAAAAATGCATCATCTTCAAGGAAGCTGCTTTTCTTTGCCTGATCGATATATGCCACACCACCTGGTAATTCTTTAGGAGGTGAAATGATTAACATATTGTCAATATCTTGTGGACGAATATCTAGAATTTTTGGTTTAGTTGGTTTTGTATTTTTACTGGCAACAACGGTAGCCTGAAAAGCTTGATTAAGAATGACCATTCCAACATCACTACTAACTTCAATAACGCCAGTAAAACAATTCTGAGGCTGAGACTGATCAGGACATGTAGGAAGTAATATTATAAGACTGCGGCCAATTTCATCTACAGTCATAGTAAAGTCAGTACCGCGTACAGCAATTGTAGCAGTAGGTGTTCTTAGATTTACATTGTTTCTATTGTTTCTTGCGATAGCACCTGACGCATATCGCACAGTACCCATTGCAACATTCATTGCAAGCTTACCGCTTCCAGGAGCAGTTGGATCGTAGATAAAATCATCTACTATTAATTTGCTTTGTTGGGTAACAGAGACTTTAGTATTATCTTCAAAGGTCAACATCAACTTCGATCTAGTGGTCGAAATCGTGTCATTCATTTCTATACCGGTTCCCTCGCTCACATCAATGGTATCGCTGTCTCTGGATATTTTGGCCTCTTGGCCTATCTGAGCTGTGACAGTTCCAATGTTTGCGAGCGAGGGGGCTGGCAAAAGCAACAGTGCTAGTGCCAACAACTTCAACTTTAAATTAATTTTGTAATATATTAACGGCATTCGTGGATCCATCAACGTTCACTGTTACTGCAGGGGTATCAGTACCTGTTTGATTCAGGTTAACAACGTTTGAATTGCTGCTTATATTAGCACCAATAGTAATGTTATTAACTGCAGTAGCAGCTGAAGCACCTACGGCAACTTTATTAGTATCACCGGTTATGGCAATATTAGTTGTAGTGGTGTTGACTGAAACCCCAGCTGAACACGCAGCACTTGCTACGGCCGAAGCCTGGGTTGATAAAGTTCCACATAATGTTACCTCGTTAGTATCACCAGTAATAGTTGTAGTAAGAGTAGTATCACTTGCACCGTCGATCTGTACGTCTAAAACGTTAGATCCACCTGTTGCAGCATAGTTTAAAGTAGTACCAGCGGTTCCTACTGTCGTAGACACATTAGCAACGTTAGTTGCACCAATCTGCGAAATGTCAATATCGGATCCATCACCTCTTATAGTACTCGCTGTTCCTGAAGTACCGATAGTGTTCCCAGAGCCTGTCTGAGTTATGTCTATAGTACTAGTTGAGCCTGCTTGCGTTATATAAACGTCACTGGCAGATCCCATGTTAGGTGTTATCAAATTAGCAAATATACATAATGTAATAATTTTTTTGCATTTTGACATGTCTAGTGTCCTTTAAAATAGTTCCAATTTTTAGTTATGGCGCACCTCTTCATTAAAATATAGTTCAAGTTTATTTAAATTTCCACAATCTCTTCGCCGCTCCGTCTTTAATCAATTCTACTACTGCTTGCTCAATAGCAACTCTCACAGCGTAGTTTACCGGTTCATTAACAGTGTTACCAGCTTCGAACTCAAACGCTTTTGTTCCAAGATCGAAAAATTTAAACACCGTCATACTTGTACCAGTACTAATAATAGTCTTAGTAACTGATGTGCTAATTAGCACCTCTCCTGTCTGCGTACTAATCATACGCATGGTAATTGTTACTATGTCTTGCCGATATTGCGTTACTGGTCCGATACCTAAATACCGTGCACCCGCACCACCGGTTATAACATTGGAATCATACCCAATGATCCCACCCTCAATTATTACTCCGGCAAATAACATGGGCTTTAGCTCACGATCGTCACCGACACTTTGTCGTGCTTGTCTAATAATCTGACGCTCTTTTGCCAAATTTTCTAAACCAACACGTTCCACTACCTGAAACCAACTACCTTTGCCGACTTCCTTTAGCGCCTTTATTAAATGACTTTCAGCGCCTTGGGTTACTGCGGTGCTAATATTAGCCATCTTATCGCTGGGCTTTCTTTGCCCGGTCTTATCTTTAAACGCATAAACAGCTGCTACTAGTTTACCCGTCGAAGGACCACGAATAGTGTGGAACTCCTTTGATTCTGTTACTACCTTTTCAGGTGATTCAGGAATCGGCATATTAATTACCGATGCGCAGCCACCAAGTAGCATTGCCGTAAGCACAAACGATATTAGTCTCAAAATGCAAACTCCCCCACGGGAACGTCAAACTCAGCAACAGTGTCACCATTACTATCGACGATACTTACATATATTCTATCGTTTTCTCTCTTCCATTTAACAATGTCACCGAATGGTGTTTCGCTCTCATACCAGGTGGCGTCTACTATTGTTGCACCTTCGCCAAACATACTATCTGCAATTTGCTTTGATAATGTGGCGTAAATGCGCGATTCAAGGTTGTTTTTAAATTTGTATGCGTTGGTAGATTTTAGATTACGTTCTGCTCTTTCTAAGTCAGACTTAGCATCATCTTTTATCTTTTCTTTTCTATTGGCTTCTATCTGTTCAATAGTTAGTACATGACTACTATAACCTACACCGCTAAACGCTGGGCTATTAAAACCAAATGTTAGATCACCCGCCAGTGTCAGAGTTGGTATTGTTAGTAGTATTAGTAGTATTATTTTCTGTTTTAACATTCGTTGAACCTGCTGAATTAAACGTTTGACTGTGACTAGTAAACTTAGCAACCACATCGTCCATACCTCTATGTTCAAGCACTATACTCAGTTTACTATTTAACCTTATCATATCGTTATCGAGCATACGAACGCGGTCGACCAATTTGATCAACGTACCCATTGTCTTACCCAATACCGGATCAATAGTCTCAGTTACCCATTTCCAAATAAAGAATATAAAATAGCCCATGCCTATCGCTGCAATTATTGGAAATCCATAATCACTAATTGCTTGGCCTATATCCATTTTTTAATCCTTGTCGTTATTAACATTCCCTATATGCTCAAAGTACCCGTTAGGGCCTACTCTGAACTCATCACCTATTTTCAAATCCACATCGTCAATAACGAAGAACTTATCGTCAGGGTTCTTGTCATTTAAAATGCGAAATCCATTGTCAAACTTAGATAGTATTAATTCTTTCCAAATTGCCATTAGTCTCGCCTTGCATCATCCTTGCCTTCATTAGCAGCAATACGGTCAATATTAGGTTTGACGTTTAGTGCATAGCTAAGAAGAGCGTCAATTTTTACCAGATCGTTGTTCATCGTTTGAACTCGGTTATCTAGCGCTCCAATAATATTCTGTAAAGTTTTGACATGTTCAGTCACACTCGCCAGAATAAACTTCAACGTAATAAAAACAAATAATCCAGCTGCAAGCGCCCCTGCAATTGGAAAGCCAACATCACCTACTAAAGTCAGAAAGTCCATAATTTCTCCTATAATATAGCTAGCAAAGTTATTTATAGATTACAGGCGCTTAACCGCAAAAAAAATGCAATTAACTGTGTACAAATTGTCCCATGTGTGGTATAATAAGAGAGTACATTGTTGAGGGAGGAGGTATACTGTACAGTACTGTAACATAAAAGATACACATCATCATTAATATCAAATAAAATGAAAAAAGACTAAATTAACTGTGTACAAACCTATTCTAATGTGGTATAAAGGTATCAAGAGATAAAACAACGTCTGAGGAGACAATATTATGATCGACTTTATTACAGCTAACAACGGCCAAATCGAAATGTTCTCAAATAATAGCAGTGTTGCTAAAGCAGCTACTGCCAAATCGATTGCTTATTTCCTTCAGGAGAATGGTTTTGACGGTTCAGTTATGGCTTCTTCTTCAATGGACTTTGCTTCTGAAGAAGGTTTTGATTCTGATGATGATGCTAAGATTCTTTGGGAGCAAGGTGTCTACAGATTTTTTGCTGCTGAGCGAACAAAAATTGACGAAGCTTTTGATACTTTTGTTTCTTAATGGAAAAGACTGATCCCTGCGATGATTGTACACATTGGATTGGTAAATTAAATTCAAAAAAATGAAATTAACTGTGTACAAACGATTTTAAACGTGTTATAATGGTTACACAAAATGAGGAGAGACATTGTGAAAATTACCCAAAGAATTAAAGATATCAGAGCTTTTACCGGTTGTTCTATAGACCGAGCATTAAAGATTGAATATCAAATGGACTGTAATGGTATTGACTATTCCGAGTGCACTACTCGTCAGTTCAATGAGGCGATCAAAGATGCCGTTGTTGATATCGATTATTCAATTGAAGATCTCGACAGAATCTTTAAAGCTTTAGATACTAAGAAGGTTCAGAAGGCACGCAAACAAGCTTTTGCGACTAATTCTTCTATAGCTGATAAACTAGCTCAAATGAGAGCGAATGGAGTTTTCAAATAATGGATTTACAACCTCAAAATCCAGTAAATAAGGAGCAGCTTAATAAGCTTCGAAAGGCTTTGATGGATGCTAATACTGAGTATATGATCACTAAAGTTGAAGGTGATCTTGCTTTTGTTACTGTCTGGATTGGAGAACCAACACTGTGATAATTATGTCACACCCCAATAACTATTTACAAAATCTTACAAAATAGTTGTGTACTTATGAAATCAACTGTGGTATAATGGTTACATAATAATTGAGGAGAATAACATAATGAACAACACAGAAACAATAACTGCTTACGTCACTCTTAAGAATGATGTCAAACTATCTGAGTCTTTTACGACAAGAGAAGATGCAGATAATTGGGTTGTCGAGCAAAATGCCTTCGGTCTCCTTGATGAGTTTATGATAGACGGCGGATGGAAAAGTGTGACATATATGTCACAGACAAAAATAAAAGTGTCATAGTACTAAAATAGTTGTGTACAAACCTTTCTAACCGTGTTAGAATACTATTAACGATAACAAATAAGTGAGAACTATATTATGAATATTATGACAGACGCCCAAAAAGCTAATCGCCTTGCAATGATCAAAGAAGTTCATGACAAGATAATGGCAAAGAAACGTAGTAACGCAGCTTTCAAGGCTAAGCTAACAGCTAAGTCTAAAACTGTGTCAGCGTCTTCTGATTACACTGTTCGTAAATCAGAAGTTAAAGATGTAACCGCAGCATTCTTCAAATCAATCGATAAGATGGATGATAATCACAACCAATGGACTGACGCATCTAAGTACGCCGATCAATACTACGGTGAGACTATGCGCGAGACAACGAAATTTGATAACGATTGGGGATAGACTCCTGCCTAGACAGACGTCAAAGTTCCCGACGGAAATCCTAGTGAATAATGTACACTTTCATTAGGTCGGTAGAGCAGCTGGTACCGTATAAGCCAGACGGTTGCTGCATACGAAATGCAGATAAGGGGAGGGGCTCTGCAGTAAGCCCCTCCCACGAAAACTATTTTAACCAGCGTCAGCGCTGATTTAAGTAGTTTTAATTTTGATGATAGGAAAAGAAGCTATGAGCATGCATATGATTCAAGGTGTACAAGGCCTTGGCAAATCTAAAAAGAAATCTAAGAAGCTTGATATGAAAGCTGTTGAGATGGAGTGGCGCAAATATAATAAAGACATGCGTCGTAAAAATATGCATAGTTTGCAGTTCGAAACATTACAAAATTATGTAGACTATATCACTGGCAACATGCCAAAAATCAAAAAGGAATTTGTAGAGTATGCGCCAACCAAATCGTATGTCCGCAACACAAAGGAGTATAGAAGCCTCCAAACGTCGGATTCAATTCCAGGCGCCTGTTCCAGAAAAGAAGTCCCAAAATATACAGGAGACCTCATCGTCGGAATCGGTCAAATGCACAAATCCAATGCAGTCCCAATCATGCGTGGCACAAGCCAAGCAATAGATATAGCTCAAATGAGGAGAAACTAATGCAACAAGTCAACCTAGATGTGGATCTAGACATCAGTGCTGATTTAGAAGGAATCACTACTGATTTTTATATCGGACAAAACGATAGTCCAACTGCGTCTCAATCTTCTGATTGGGAAACAATTACAGACTCTGCATTTAGTATGCATTGTTTAATGTCCGGTAATTTAGTGTATGATCCATCTGATGCTGAAGAAGGCGTAGATGAAATCATGAATACTGCTCAAGCAATGATTGATGCAGGCGAGAGATTAAAAGAGCGGGTATACAACTCAAAAGTATTCCTGCGTGATAAATGGCTGGAAGATGACTCCCCCGAGTTGCCAGCTGATAAAGAGAAGTACTCCGTAAGTTATGGAGATTATTGCCAACATCGTTTAATCTTAGAAGGACACATTTAATGAATAGAGATGAAATCTTAAACCGACTCCGCGAAGGAGTAATCACTGTTACTTTCACTAAACTTAATGGTGATGAGCGTGAAATGGATTGTACTTTGGATATGGGAAGAATCCCTAGAGAAGCACATCCTAAAACCGATGGAAATTACGTTGAAGGTGTTGATACTACAATCGGCGCTATTAAATGTTATGACGTTAATGCCGAAGGTTGGAGATCGTTCTTAATGACTAATGTAAAAAAAGTCGTATAAAGCGAAATTAACTGTGTACATTCTCTATCAACTATGATAGAATAGTATCTATAATCAGAGGAGAATATCATGGCGGTTACAAGACGCATCGCAAAGGTCAAGAAAAAGAAAGTAGTTATCCCACGCCGGGCACGTACCGGTATTAACGCTGCACCTGTTGACAAAGGTTTCGAATACTATAGAAGCTATTTCCAAGGTGATGTTGACCGTAAAGATGCTGTCAAGCTGATGAAGTCGTATGTTAAAAAGACATGCACTAAATCAGATGCAGCCGCCATATTAGCTTGTCCTGAATGGGTGTTTACCGTTCGGACACATGTTGCTGCGTGTATGGAATGGTCTAATCTCGGACTAGAGTTTGAGAAGCGGATCATTAACCGCAACGTCCTTCAAATGGACGGCAGCACGAAGATTGTTGAAGTAGAGTCCTTTTATGATGGGCATGAGGCTATCCGTCGTTTCATTGATGAAGCGACCAAGACTGGTAAAGAACTTCTTAAAAATAAGAAAGAGGATACTAGTGCAAAGTCTAATGTGATTGTTTTGACTCCACTTCAACGATACCAGCAAAAGTTAAATGACACAATTTTAACTGAGCTGGACGATCTGCAAGATGCATGGATCGGTGGTGAAGAACCTGAGTTTGATTTATACAACAGGCTTCGCTTCCATGGTCTTACAGGTAAAGCGGCAGGACCCGTTCGAAAGATCCTTGAGGGATGGCTTCTTGACTTTAGCGATTCTTATCACAAGCGCTGTGACCAGGCCGTGGAAGGCTATTCACACATCAAGCGTTCTGTTATGAGACGGCGTATTACTCACGTCGAAGTGATGCTAGATGACTGTGATAAACTGAAAGCTGCAAGCGCTGCTACACGTAAGGTAAGTAAACCACGTGTAAAGTCGGCAGATAAGCAAGTCGCAAAAATGAAGTACAGGAAAGATGATAGTGAGAACAAACTGGTCTCCATCAATCCTATCTCAATAGTTGGAATGATGAGACTATACGTCTTTAATTCCAAGACACGTGAAATCACCGAATATGTGTCAGGAGTCACGAGCGGGTTCTCTGTCAAGGGTACAACTCTACAGGGAGTTGATGATACCTCTAGAAAGATCAGGTTACGTAAACCTGCTGACTTCTTAAGTTTAGTACAAACAAAGTCGATTAAACAAATTGACAATGCTTGGTCTAAGCTAACTACAAAAGAATCAAAACCAAACGGTCGCATTAACGCAGACTGTATATTGATGAGAGTGGTAGATAAATGATAAGACAATTAGCTGTTGTTTCAGCAATAATGGTTTTAGGTTCCGACGTTAATGGAGCATCTAATACAGACCTTACACTAGAACAAATGGAAGGTAAGCCTCCTCTAGATTCAATTGCGGCACAGACAGATATTATATCTTCTGAAGACATAAACTGTTTAGCATTGAATTCATATTTTGAGTCACGCAATCAATCCCCTAATGGTGGTATTGCAGTTACTCACGTAGTACTAAATCGAGTTGCCGATGATCGGTATCCAGATACAATATGCGAAGTAGTTGAAGACTCTAGTAAGAATAGTAACGGAACACTTAAAAGAAACAAATGCCAATTTAGTTGGTATTGCGATGGTTTATCTGATAAGCCTCGTGACACGCCAGCATGGATAGATGCATTGAATAGAGCCCTAAGAGCAGTGCATCTCTACGAAACAGGGTTCGATATATCACATGGAAGCACGCACTATCATTCAAAAAATGTTAAACCGTATTGGAGTAAAACTATTGAGTACATTACAACTATTGACGACCACCACTTCTATAAGTGGGGAAAATCCGGTTGAAACACCTATTATTACAAAGAAACGCTTTTCTACTATGGTTGAAGAGAAGGTCAAAGATCTTCGTGTAGCTTATATTGAAGCTGTCTTAATCGTATGTGAAGAAAGGGAATTGCCACCTGAAGATATTAAGAGGCTATTGAGTCCTGTCATTATAGATAAGATTGAAGCTGAAGCTCTTGAAGTGAATGCCATTAAAGGCGGAGGAGCTCGACTTCCAATATGAGTTTGCATTACGACAAATATCAATTGATTGAACTACTCGAAGACGGTGTGTATAGTATAACCTATATGGACAATGAAAACCGTAGACGATCAAGGTGTCTCACTCTTAACCGTGATATGATCGGTAAACTAGATGCAATGCCTATAGGCTTTTATAGCTTAATGGATGCAGCTGATTATAAAGGTAATCCTGAGTTGGATGCTATAGCTGCTCTTGACATTAATACTAAAGAGTGGCATATATTCTATTTACAGAATGCAATAAGGATGAAGAAGTACGATGATAATGGAACCTTTTGAAGCGTTTAGATACTATCAGTCTTTGAAGCTGCATTTCGAGCAAGAGTCTTATGATGCACCGAAGTATAATTATAAAACATCTGCCAGACCCCAATCATTTTGGAAACGCAAAGATAAATACTTCTTTGCCAAGATTGGTAGAATGTTCGATACACCACCCGAGCTGATCAATTATTATGCTGCACACTTTGTTGCAGACAATAAGTGGGTTGGCGATATGCTTGGTAATGACCATGTATATCGTGATTGGCAAAAAAGAACAGAGTCCCTGGGATATAACTTTCAACAAGATCTTGATAAAGTAAATGTTGATAGTTTTGATCAGCTGTTTGAAATCGGCAACCAATATCCAAAGGTTGTGGAATCCTACTTATCTGGCGATATACATATAGAGTCAGTCGTTATTTTAAATAAGTTAACTAACTTTATGAGTAGGGCGGACAAGAAGGTTTCGGATCCTATACTGTGGCCAGATGTGTCACGCAAGATCCGGAAATATAGCTTGCTAATGAATGTAAATGTCGAAAAAATGAAAAAAATCGTATTTAAAGTGTTTACATCCTAAGCGATATGTGTTATAATAACCATATCAAATCACACAAACATACACTGTAATATAAGGAATACAATATGTCTTTTGCAAATCTTAAACGAAATCGCGCTGATATCGCATCTCTCACCAAAGCAGCTGAAGCTGTCGGCGGTGGTCAGAAGGTCTCATACGTTGATGAACGCTTTTGGAAACCAACAGTAGATAAAGCCGGTAACGGTTATGCTGTTATCAGGTTTTTACCAGCATCCGAAGGTGAAGAATTACCTTGGGTTCGCTACTGGGATCATGGTTTTAAAGGACCAACTGGTCAGTGGTACATCGAGAATTCGTTAACTACTATCGGTAAAGATGATCCAGTCTCTGAAATGAATAGTGTTCTATGGAACTCTGGTCGTGATGAAGACAAAGATATCGCACGTAATCGTAAGCGTCGCTTGCACTATGTGTCAAATATCTTGGTAGTATCTGATCCATCCAATCCTTCGAATGATGGGAAAACATTCCTATACACATTCGGTAAGAAGATCTTTGATAAGGTCATGGATGTAATGCAACCAGCTTTCGCGGATGAGACTCCGGTCAATCCATACGATTTCTGGGAAGGTGCAGACTTTAAACTTAAGATACAACAGGTTGCTGGTTATCGCAACTATGATAAGTCTGAGTTCTCTGCAGCTAAAGCTTTATCTGACGATGAGGCTAAACTTGAAACTATCTACAATACTCTGTACAGCTTGTCAGAGATCGTTGATCCTAAGAACTTCAAAACTTATGAAGAGCTTAAAGCTAAATTAAATCGTGTACTTGGTGAAGAAGGTGCCGTCATGACTACAGCTGAGTCTGTATCTCTTGATGAAACTATGTCTGCTCCAATGCAACGAACTGCTGCAGAACCCGCTCCGCAGCAACCTAGCTTTGTACCACAAGCTGCAGGCGCAGTAGATGATGACGATTCATTATCATACTTTAATAAGCTTGCCGCTGGATAATTTCATCCAGGCAACTACCAAAAAGGGGAGCTTAATTGCTCCCCTTTTTTTATGCTTGAACGAATGCCCATAGTAGGAATCCGACTGTACCTAAACTTATAATAATTGCTGCACCAATAGCTATCATCTCAAAGAATTGTCGTTGACGTTCTTCTTGATCGTATATTGCCTGCTGTCTTGATTTTCGAATCCTACCTTCTGTCTCTACTAATTCTTTCCATGCTGATGGTCCACGTGTCATTGATATTATATTCCTTAGTTCTGTTCTCATGTCGTCTGTTTTCGTTTTAGCCATAAACGACTGTAGTGCATCTTCTTCTACACTTCCAGAGGCAAATAGCTTTTTAAACAGTGGAGGTTTCTTTGAGAATTCTTCTGCCTTTTTGATATCACTACAAGCACCCATCCATCTACCTAAATCATTGCTCATAGATTCTAAATCGCGACCAGCGCTGAAACCTTTTTTAATCAAATTAAAAGCAGCAGAAGCTGTGGCCAAAGCGGTAACCGGATCTATCATTTTTATACTCTCCTTTTGTATCTAGAATAATATAATTATGACGTCAATGTGTTGCTTTTAGCGTCTAGTAGTAGTGTTGTAGGTTAGGTGGACCATAGCCCTGCCATTCCATGGCTGTCTTATCCCGAACACTTCCAGTCGTGGGACTGTGCGGCGGTGGTGTCTTATCTACGATAGTTAGCGACTTATTATCATTTAATACAGTACTTCCTGTAGGATTAGGATCTCCGTTACCTGCACCAGAATTAGCTGCTGTAGCATCGAGCACCGCAGTTTGAGCTGCACCTAATACATCACCCGTTGCTGCTATACCTGGTGAAGCAGCATAGTTATCGACAGCTGCTTTTGCAGCTGCAATATCGTCGTCTCCAACAAGATATCCACCAACCCCCGGGGTGCTTTGAATAGTTTCAAGTGCCATTAATTTTATGCGTGCTGGAATACTTGATACCCAGTTGCCAAAATCGATAAACCCTTGTTTTACTTTATCTACTACAGTTTTCCAAATACCGGTGATAAATGTAAAGAGATCAAAGTCTGGTGCATTAGGATCGTCGTCTTTCCAGCCAAATTTTTCCATAACCCAATTAATAACTTTAGATATTGGTTCCCACACAATCTTATTAATTATACCGTCTTCGCCATATACTCCATTCCACAACTTTTTGATA
>ENA-OSJC01000716-OSJC01000716.1-marine-metagenome-genome-assembly--contig:-NODE-716-length-30869-cov-6.443264_pt1 | contig 30869 bp, 29 predicted proteins | sample MGYA00237885_ERZ534234 | MGnify/ENA primary metagenome ERZ534234 (study PRJEB26413, sample SAMN06343907) | marine metagenome | isolation source: coastal waters | place: Atlantic Ocean: West Antarctic... | reverse complement strand
CCTTCCAGAAATATGAGGGTTTTCTGTATCAAGGTTGTATCATCCCGCTTTATCCTTTTGGTTGTATTTGTTTAAAACATACATTATGAAAAAACTAATTTATCTTTTTTTAACTGTACTTATCGTTGGGTGTTCAACTGATGATGATTATGCATCTGGACCTATTGAAGGGCGTTGGAACCTTCAGAATGTTAATTCTTGTCAAATACAATCTTATATGGTTCTTGAGAATGGACAAGGGCTATTTAGATTATTTGACAATGAAAATGAAAGCGGTGATGCTGTTCCTTGTAGTATTATGAATTTGACAGATATTACTTACGCTAAAATTTTTAACTCTGGCAACAGTTATGAGTTCTTTTGGGGGGAAGTGAGGTGCGTGGGCTCAATATTTAATGACCTACTTGAAGTAGGGGGTTTTACGTTTTCTCGCCAATAAAATCTGTTGTAAATTTCAAAACATACACTATGAAAAAAATATTACTAGTATTGTTGTTAACAGGAACAGCCCTTAGCTGTTCAGAGGAAGATGATGATTGTAATTGCGGCACAGTATTGTCAGATAACGTAGAAGACTACTCGGTTATCATTAGAAGTAATTGCAGCGGAAACAGCGAAACCTTTATTTTACAACCCGGAGATTGGATTAATGCCTTGGTAGGCTCTGAGTATTGTATTACAAATTCAACCGGTTGGTAATTACCAAATAACTCCCTATGACCCTTACTATTAATTTAGTAGGGGTTTTTCATTTATGCGACAATGTAATGTCGTGTGTTTTTTGGTGTTTACACGTATTTTATATAATATATTTATAAATCAATTAAGCAATAATTATATTTGTTGAAAACAAACATCAAACAATTTACATTATGAAAAAACTAATCTATTTATTTTTAACTGTACTTATCGTTGCCTGTAGTGGTGATGATGACAGCAATAGTGCTGTAACACTCAATGCCCAGTTTGTGGGTAGCTGGTTACTTGAGTATGACGACGGAGATGGTAGCCTTGTAATAGAATTTAATGCCGACGGAACTGGAAGTGATACTGAAACAACTTATAACGGTGAAACTTACACAAGTTCATTCACTTGGTCTACAACTAGCACACAGTTGGTTATTACTGATGTAACCGATGGTATAGAAGAGGTAGAAGTAGTAGAATATAATTTTATAACTAATGACCAAGTGAGAATTATTGATATTGAGGAAGGTGTAAATGTTATATTAAATAGAATAGCAGATTAATTTTTCAATAACTCCCCTTATACCAAACCCTTGCAGAAATGTGAGGGTTTTTTCTTTCTTAAATTCCTCTTTAGAGCAGATATGTTGTTACAACATAGGTTGTTAAAGAGTGTAAAAGGCGAAAAGAACTTAAATGTCTGTCAAAAGTCTGTCAATTTTTAGTAGTTTTATGCTGTTCTTTGAGTTGTATAGATAAAAGTAGTGTAAGCCTTTTAGAAGGTTTAACAACTGTTTAGCCCCTATAAAAAAAGCCCTCACATTGCTGTGAAGGCTTCTAATTTTCGCTCCTCTTCTTGGGCTCGAACCAAGGACCCTCTGATTAACAGTCAGATGCTCTAACCAACTGAGCTAAAGAGGAATTTCATATAGAAAAATAAAGACTACTGTCTCTAGCGATGCCCAATATCAAAGTGTTTAAAACACTAATGATTGTTAGGCGGGTGCAAATATAAATTAATTTTTTATCTGCAACAACTACTTTTTTTGTTTTTTTTAGCCTCCAAAGAAGTATCTATAGATATCATTCCCGTTGGCAAATAAAACCAGGGCAATAAGCAAGAAAAACCCAGCCATTTGGGCATACTCCATAAATTTATCATTGGGCTTACGGCCACTGATCATTTCATATAATAAAAACATCACATGCCCACCATCTAAGGCAGGGATCGGTAAGATGTTCATAAAGGCTAATATAATAGATATAAGGGCTGTTGTTTGCCAAAAACTAGTCCAGTCCCAGGTGTCTGGAAACAAGCCTCCAATGGCTCCAAAACCACCAACCTGTGAGGCTCCTTTTTGGGTAAACACATACTTAAATTGGGTTACATAATCTTTCAAGACATCCATACCATAACCAACACCGCCAGTGATACTCTCTCCAAGGGTGTATTGTTTGCGTATAGAATTGCCGTAAGGTCTTAGGCCTATTTGTCCAGTCTCATTAGGAGTAGCTTTTAAAGTAAGCTGCGCTCCATCACGAGATATTAAAAAGACATTCTCTTTTTGCCCGTTTTCTTTTACCAGTTTCTGGAATTCATGCCAAAAAACAATAGGTGTTCCGTTTACCGCCAATATGGTGTCGTCTACTTTAAATCCTGCAGCCGCAGCTGGAAAGCTCTCATCACCAATCACGCCCATTACAGGAGCTACTCTTTGGGTAAAGGGTCTTAGTACATCGTTTTCAAACATTAGAGTGCCAATATCCTCAGGCATTTCTATGGTTTGCTTTTCTCCAGTAGCATGCAATACCTCAATGGTGTTTACATCACGTAAAAATAAATGTTTATTGATTGCTGTTACATTTTCAAAAGCGGCACCATTTACCGATAAAATCTTATCTCCATCCTGGAAACCGTAGCTGTTAAAAGACTCGTGCACTGCAAAACCATTTGGTAGCTGCTCGTTGGTTGTAATGTCTTGCCCATAGAAATTTAAAATTCCCATGTAAATCACAAATCCAACAATAATGTTTACCGTAACCCCTCCAAGCATAATGATAAGTCGTTGCCATGCTGGCTTAGATCTAAACTCCCATGGCTGAGGTGGCAAGGCCATTTGTTCCTTGTCCATGCTCTCGTCAATCATACCAGATATTTTAACATATCCTCCTAGTGGCAACCAACCTATACCATACACCGTATCTCCTATTTTTTTACTGAAAAGTGCAAACTTTACATCAAAAAACAAGAAAAATTTCTCTACCCTAGTTTTAAATAGTTTGGCGGGTATAAAGTGCCCTAGTTCATGAAGAACGATTAAAAAAGACAGACTTAGTAATAATTGTATCGCTTTAACGAAAAATGGACTCATAGCTTAATAAAATAGATTGTTATTTTCTGGTTTATTTCTCCAAAACCAGATCAAAAAAAGCAAAGACCTTTATAAAACATACAGCCTTGCTCTTGGGTACAAAAGTAACCTATTATATAGTGCAAAAAAAATGTTGTTTTTAGACTTTTTGCAGCACTAAAATAGAAGTATCCAAAGCAGCTTTTACCATTTTTAGGTCGTATTTTTGTAGCCTATTGTTTTAGAATCTATGCTACACTTTTTTTCAAAATATAAACTCCTTGCTATTGTTTTAATGGGGCTATCTGTGGTTATCGTTTCTATTATTTACAGTATCCTTACCCCCATAGAGGTGCTGCCGGTATACCAACCCTCCCAGGTAAGTGCGGCATTGGTGTCTCCAGAGATACAACACCAAAAAAAATACCACACTGTAGGAGACTTCAGTTTAACCAATCAAAACGGTGAGACCGTAACCCAGGCCACCTACGATAATAAGATTTATATCGCAGATTTTTTCTTTACCACCTGTCAAACCATTTGCCCAATTATGACTGGCAATATGGTGCTTTTACAAAAGAAACTTCGCAACAACCCAGAGGTACTACTACTCTCCCATACTGTAATGCCAGAAATAGACAATGTGCAACAACTTAAAAAATACGCAATAGAAAAAAAGATAGACAGCAATAAATGGAACTTGGTTACAGGAGCTAAAAAAGAAATCTATACCCTAGCCAGAAAACAATACCTTGCTGCCAAAGAAAACCCAGATGATCCCCTAGGGCTTGTCCATACAGAAAATTTTGTTTTAATTGATGCCCAAAAAAGAATACGCGGCTTTTATGACGGCACCCTAGCACAAGAGATGGACCGGGTGATACATGATATTTCGGTACTTCAAAACGAAGGTAAAAAGTCAATATTCTTTGGCCTTATTACCTACTAAAAAAGTATTCTGTTTGTTAATGTGCAAAGCAACTAATGACAGATTGTTACGTTAAAATTTCACAATACACAGACGAAGCTTTGTGGGTCAATTTCAAATAATTATTTTTGGCTATATACATTTAAGCCAAATAAAATGCTGTGGCCAAACAGTTACAATGTGCACTATAGGTGCTAATCTAAAACAAATTAAAATGATAAAAAATATACAAATTATTAGCTTGCTAGCATTATTTCTAGTGAGTTGTGGAGTTCCCCAAAACGAGCACAATACCCTTAAAAAAGAGCTGGAAGAAGTAAAAAAAGAGTTGGACGAATGCATGAACGGAGTATCTCATGCTTTTGAAAATCACTCGATGAGGACGCTCTCTGTCGAAAAGAGAATTGCTTTTATGTCTGGACATGTGGAGTCAGGTTTAGCACTTTATCGAGCGGGAAAACCAGAACAAGCATCAAAGCATTTGTTACATCCTGTATCGGAAATTCATCAACAGGAGCGTGCGGGAATTGAGGCCTTGGGTTTTACCCCTGAAGTATTTAAGTCCGTATCTGAGGCGTTAAGCGAGGGAAGACCTGCATCAGAGATAGAACCTATGTTGGTTTCGGCCGAGGAGAATATAACACTTTTGCAAAATAATTCGGGGGGTGATTTGGTCGAGATGATACGCTTTTTAATGGAAAAGGTAGTAGAAGAATACAACGAAGGTGTGCGCGATGGAGAGATAGTGGAAGCTGGAGAATATCAAGACGCTTTCGGCTTTTCGGTAGTAGCTCTCAAAATGTCGAAACGAGTAAAAAGCGAGCGGTCTGATCAACTTATTGTAGAGGCCACTAAATTAGTAGCAATGTGGCCAGAAATAGGCCCGCTTGCCGATTCTAAGGCTGAGTCTTTGAAAGATATTTTAGAACAGACAAATAAAATTCTTGAAAACTTATAATTGCACTGTAAAATAGATAATAGAAAACATTGAGATTTGCTAGCAACTATAGGGGAGAAATTCGAAAAGAATGAAACAAGCCAGCAGTATTATTTATTTTTATTGGCAGCTAGTTATTTAGTTAACAAGTTTGTGTTGTCTGCTATCTCAGACAAAAATAAAAAAGCGGTAGCCACCCTAGATGCAGGAAACACAAAATGCGGTAATGATAATTGTGGATGCCACTAAAGGGGCATTGCACTATTGTTTTAAAGTTTAATTCCTTTCTTAGAAACTTGTAATTGATATCCTAATTCTTTGCCGCTAGAATCAACAGGATACGGGAGTAATTTCAGGGCTGTAAACACAGAGTCTTTTGTAGTGGCAATAATCGTTTTACTTTCGTTTTGAAAAACTACCGTCATTTCTTGAGGCTCTTCACCGGTTACCCTAATAAGAATTTTTACTACCGCTTCCCCGGCCCAAATGCAGGTTGTATCTCTAGGACATCTAGAATCTTCTAAAACGGCAACCAGGGTTATAGCAACCCCAGATTTAGTAATTGTCTTGCCAAGGGGTGCCATAAAAGTAGAAGCGGCTGGATCTTGTTTTTGAGCTAATGCTTGACAAGAAACAATAATACTAGCGATGCTGAGAATAAGTAGTAACTTTTTCATCGGTGTGGTGGTTTAAAAAAACAATTAACCTCTAAATAAAAAGAAGTCGTCCTTTAGGTGTTCTATTTTGTCGTCTTTGTTTGTAATGATATACTCCAGTGCAGCTTGAGTGAAACTAAGCCCCTTTTGGGTCAAAGAAATAACCTCATTGGTAATGCTAATCAGGTTATTATCTAAGGCTAGCTTTACAACTGTATTTGCTTTTACCTGTTGCCAATTAATGTGCTCTCTTAAATGATTGATGTGCCGTTCCTCTTCTTCTTGATGATTATTTAAGTGCAATAAAAAGGTAAGTAAAGATACTTCTGTGCGCTGTTGTTTTTGACGATACATGACAGACAACACTCCTTTATTAGGAGCAAAAAAGTACACCAGTAAAAATACCAAGGCAAGTACTGTTGTAATAGACCCTGCAATAGAGGCATCCAACCAGTGCGCTAACCAATAGCCGCTAATGGCTGCAAAAACACCAAAGCACACAGAAATCCATAGCATCTTCTTAAGGTCTGCTGTAAGTAAATATGCGGCTGCAGCGGGAGCGATCATCAGCGCAACAACCAATATGGCCCCTACGGCGTCAAAAGCTCCTACCACAGTAATAGAGGATACAGACATTAGCCCGTAATGCAAAATAGCAGGAGAAAAACCTAGGGCAGAAGACAAGCCAACATCAAATGTGCTTACTTTTAATTCCTTAAAAAACAAATACAACAGCAGCAAAGTAATAAGTAAAATAACGCCCATAATCCAGGCTGCTTTTGGCCCAAGATCTGCTCCAAATAACAGAAACCTATCAAAGGGAGCGAAAGCCAGTTCGCCAAGCAACACAGCGTCTACATCTAAATGAATGTCATTGGCGTTTTTAGCAATTAATAACACCCCAATACTAAAAAGGGCAGGAAAAACAAGACCAATAGCAGTATCTTCTTTTACAAGGCCTGTTTTTTGGATGCGCTCCACCAAAACCACTGTAATAATTCCAGTACCGGCCGCTAAAATAATTAACACTGGAGAGTTAAGATCTTGAGTTATAAAAAATCCTAAAACAATTCCTGGCAAGATAGAGTGGCTTATAGCATCACTAATTAAAGCCATTTTACGCAACACCAAAAACACTCCTGGAATAGCACAAGAGACTGCAACCAAAGCGGCAATAAGTTGTATTTCTATTTGAGGATTACTCATGTTGAGTTTGTTGATTAAAAAGATTTTGAGCCTCAGCAAAGCCTTTTGAGGTGAGAGACCACTGTTGTTTATTGAGGAGTATCCACTGGTTTTCTTCCATTTTACGCAATGATTTTTTAGTAAAACCTTGAAAATTATTTAATATTCTTATGGTGTGAGGGTGGTCAATGTTTTCATGAGTTTGGGCAATGCCATACATAAACTGGAGGGTTTTTTTAAGCTGTAAATCACGCCTGTTTTTTAGGAGCCTTATTTGTTTAAATAACAGCCCTCTTGTGGGAGAAAAAACAAAAGAAACGACCACAAAAAAACTAGCCACCAACACAATTACAGGTCCTGTAGAGAGGTTGTTTTGTGTAGCGCTAATAGCAGTACCAAATACTCCAGAAAAACCTCCTATTAATGCAGCAAGAAAAACCATCGTAGCTAAGGTGTTTGTCCATTGCCGTGCAGCGGCTGCAGGAGCCAATAGCATAGCGCTCATTAAAACTACTCCTACCGTTTGTAGCCCAATTACAATTGCTAAAACAATAAAAAAAGTAATTAAAATATCTATAAATTTTGTGTTAAACCCTAAGGTTTTGGTATAGTCTTGGTCAAAAAGCAGTAGTTTAAATTCTTTCCAAAACAACAGCACTACCAAAAGAGCGATACCTGTAACAATTACCATAAGCCTTACATCACTCTCTACTAGGGTAGCTGCTTGGCCAAATAAATACTTGTCTAGACCTGCTTGATTTGCGTTGGGTTGTTTTTGTATATAGGTAAGTAGCATCATACCAAAACCAAAAAACAGTGACAAAATAAGCCCTAAAGCAGTATCGCTTTTTAAGTGAGTTTTGGATATCATTCCACGAATCCAGAAGGCGCCAATTAAACCACTTACCAGAGCTCCCAAAAGTAAAATATTGGTGTCTTTGGCTCCTGTTATTAAAAAGGCAACTGCAATTCCAGGCAAGGCGGCATGAGAAATAGCGTCTCCCAACAAACTTTGCTTTCTCAAAACAGCAAAGCTCCCCAACATACCGCAAATAATACCCAATACGGCCGTCCCTAGGCTAATGGTTCGCAGTGTGTAGTCTGTAAATAACAGATCAAAATACTCGGTGATACTCATTGGGCTTATTTATTTACGGCAACTTTATAATTAATACCATAGGTCTTGGTTAGGTTATCATCATTGAAAATATCTTTTACTGGTCCAGTGGCAATTTTCTTTACATTTAAAAACGTAACCCAATCAAAATATTCTGGGACTGTTTGTAAATCATGATGAACAACCACTACTGTTTTCCCTGCTTTTCGGAGCTCTTTTAAAATATTAATAATTGCTATTTCTGTAGAAGCATCAACTCCTTGAAAGGGTTCATCCATAAAATAAATAGATGCGTTTTGCACCAATGCTCTTGCCAAAAAAATACGCTGTTGTTGCCCACCGCTTAGCTGGCTAATTTGTCTGCTTTTAAAAGAGAGCATATCTACTTTCTCAAGAGCTTCTAGTGCCGCCTTTTTTTGCTTTTGTCCTGGTCTTTTAATCCAGCCCAAGCTGCCATAGGTTCCCATCATTACCACATCTAGCGCTGTGGTAGGGAAATCCCAATCTACACTCCCTTTTTGAGGTACATAGGCAACTAATTTTCTTTGTTTTTTGTAAGGTTTCCCATAGATGGCCACGCTACCTGCAATGGGATCAATTATGCCTAAAATAGCTTTTATTAGGGTAGATTTTCCTGCACCATTAGGCCCAACAATCGCCATTAAAACCCCTTGTGGAATCACCAAATCTATATCCCACAAAACGGGTTTGTAATTATAGGCTACGGTTAAGTCATCTACTTGTATGGCAATTTTTTGTGTCATATGTTATTGTAAGGCGTTAACAATGGTCTTTACATTATAGAGAAACATTCCTATATAGGTGCCCTCTACAGAACCCGCATCTCCAAGAGCATCGCTATACAAAGAGCCGCCAATGGAAACCTGATGGCCTTTTGAAAGCACTGCAGCCTCTAATGCTTCTATGGTTCTTCTTGGCACAGAGCTTTCAATAAATACAGCTTTCACCTTATTTTTTATGATATATTCAGAGAGCTGCTGCACGTCTTGTACACCAGCTTCGGTAGCGGTAGAGAGCCCTTGAAGCCCAACTACTTTAAAGCCGTAGGCCTTCCCAAAATAATTAAACGCATCATGAGCCGTAACCAAAATTCTCTTCTCTGGCGCAAGGGTAGCAATCGTGTTTACAACAGTTGTTTGTAAGAGATCTAATTCTTGCTGAAATGCGATGTTATTTACAGTATAGCTCCCTGCGTTTTTAGGATCTTTATTTGATAAAACATTCGTTACTTTGTCTGAAAACTCCTTAAAGTATTGGATATTAAACCACACGTGAGGATCATAATTAGAGGCAAAATAGTCTGAGCCAATCAAGCCGTCTTTTGCTAAAAATTCTCCCAAAGCTACGGTTGTTTTTTGAGCTTCCATTTTTTCAAAAACCTCCACTAGTTTTCCTTCTAGATGCAATCCGTTATAAAAAATAACATCTGCATTAAATAGTTTCGAAACATCACCCTCACTTGCTTTGTATAGGTGAGGATCTACTCCAGCTCCCATTAACCCTTGTATGTTAATAAGATCACCACCTATGTTTTTTACTAGGTCGGTAAGCATCGATGTGGTAACCACAACATTGAGTTTACCGTTGTCTTGTTTATTGTTTTTACATCCTAAAACAATTATTACTGCTAGTATTGTTATCGCTCTTTTCATCATTTTAATTTGTTTGAACGTATAAATTTTCTGCAATTTGTTTAGATACAAAAAATTGATCTCTCTCTACCTGAATCATCATAGAACCATCAAAAAACTCTTTGCCCAAGACATTGATTTTGGTGCCAATACTTATTTTCTTTTTGTCTAAATATTGTAGATATTCTGGGCTGGATTCTTTCACTCCAACACAAATGCCTATTTGGTTTTTAATAAGTTCGGAGAGCAATCTTTTTTCTGCCTTTTTAATATTTCCGTCTTTGTCCGGAATAGGATCTCCGTGTGGATCAAAATCTGGATGACCCAAAAAAGCATCTAGTCTTTTAATTAACTCTACAGAATTTATATGTTCCATCTGCTCAGCAATCTCATGTACCTCATCCCAATGAAAATTGAGCTTATCAACTAAAAAAACTTCCCAAAGCCTATGCTTTCTTACCACATAAGCTGCTGCTTTTTTTCCTTTTTCAGTTAATTGAACTCCCTTATATTTTTTATATACTAGCATTTTTTTATCTGCTAGCTTTTGCATCATATCTGTTACCGAAGAAGCTCGGGTCTGCATACGCTCAGCTAAAGCGTTAGTGCTTACCTCACTCTTGAGTTTGCGCTCTAAATGAAAGATTGTTTTTAAGTAGTTTTCTTCTGCAAGTGTCATATTGATTTTATATAAGAGCAAATATAATTTTTTTTATTCAAAAACTAATGTTTAGCTTTGCCTAAAATTATAATTATATACCCCTAACAATTTGTTTTCCCTATGAAAAATTTTCTTTTACTCTTGCTTTTTATAAGTCTTTCCTCCCATGCTCAACAAACTAACAGTATCATTAAAGGAAAAGTGACTTCAATGAACCAAGCTGTTCCCTTTGCTTCTATCTACTTAAAAGGTGGATCTAAAGGCACAACCGCCTCAGCAAATGGAAACTATAGTTTAGAATTACCCCAAGGCACCTACACCTTAATTGCACAATCGCAGGGCTATACTCTTGCAGAAAAAAGTATAGAAATTAATGCAGAAAAAACCATTACGCTACATTTTGAACTAGAGCCAAATGACGAAGTTTTAGCAGAAGTAGTTGTTACTGGAACCCGAACACCTAAACGAAGAACAGACTCTCCTGTAATTGTAAATCTAATTAATAGTGAAACATTAGCGCAAGTTGTTGCTACAGATTTATCTGAAGGACTTAGATTTCAGCCAGGATTGCGCGTTGAGACAGACTGCCAGACGTGTAACTACACGCAGCTAAGAATGAATGGTCTTCAAGGTGGCTACTCACAAATTTTAATCAACAGCCGCCCTATTTTTAGCCCACTAACTGGTTTGTATGGCTTACAGCAAATCCCCGTAAACATGATTGAACGTATTGAAGTGGTTCGCGGCGGTGTTTCAGCACTATATGGATCTAGCGCTATAGGTGGTACTGTAAATGTTATTACTAAAATCCCTAAAAAAAATGAATATAGCTTAAATTATACCTTTGAAAGTCTTGATGGTGATACCCAACAGCATGTGTTAAGCGGAAATGCGACAGTAGTTAGTAAAGACTATAATGCTGGGGCTACTTTTTTTGTGAACCGTCGAGAAAGAGGAGTTTTTGATGCAAATGGTGACAACTATTCTGAGTTACCTTCTCTAAAAGATAATTCTTTTGGTGTGAATGCTTTTATTCTTCCCACAGAAAATTCAAAATTAGAAATGAGTTTTTCTAGTTTATATGAATACCGGTACGGAGGGGAAATTACGGATAAAGTAGCATTTCTCGCAAAACAATCTGAAGAACGCACCCATAATGTATTGATGGGGAGTCTTGATTATCAAATTAATTTCAATGAAGATAAAAGTTCATTTATAGCCTATTATGGCGGGCAGCAAACAGATCGTGATCACTACACAGGAATCATCCCAGATGATCCAATACAACAACAAGCATTTTATGAAAACCCTCCCTACGGAATATCAGATGTAAGTACACATCAAGGGGGTATCCAAGTGAATCATAGATTTGATCGTTTCTTGGGTGGAAAAACGACACTTACCGGTGGTGTTGAATATGTTTATGACGATGTTTTTGATGAGATTCCTTCCTACCAATTTCTTGTGGATCAAACCACAAAAAACCTAGGTGCATTTGTTCAAAATGACTGGGATGTTACTGAAAAAATAAATTTCTTAGCTGGTTTTAGATTGGATGATCACAACCTTGTGGACAATGTAATTTTTAGTCCTCGTATGTCACTGCTGTATAAATTTCAAGAAACAACCCAATTTCGTGCGGGTTGGGGAACAGGTTTTAGAGCTCCACAGGCATTTGACACAGATTTACATATCGCTTTTGCAGGGGGAGGAGTTTCTAGAATTGCTTTAGCTGAAAATTTAATAGAAGAACGTTCTAACAGTTTTACAGCCTCCGTAAATTATGATAAAGCAACAGAACATTTTATTGCTGGTTTTACAGTGGAAGGATTTTATACACATTTAGATGATGCGTTTTTCTTATCTCCAGTGGGAGAAGACGAATTTGGCGAACTCTTTGAAAAAAGAAACGGTAGCGGAGCAACAGTAAAAGGCATCACACTGGAAGGACGGGCTAATTTTGATTATGTTTTCCAGGTAGACGCTGGGTTCACCATCCAATCTAGTAAATTTGATGATGCCGTAGAAACTATTGAAGACCTCGCCCCTAAACAGGAATTTTTAAGAACCCCGAACCAATATGGATATGCAACAGTAACATATACTCCTACCAAACAGTGGACTGCTAGTGCAAATCTTGTCTATACAGGACCTATGGATATCGCACACTTTGCAGGCGAAAATACAGGACAAACGGTTGATGAATATTTTAGAACCCCTTCTTTTACGGAACTAAGTTTTAGAGTAGCACGCAAATTTGAGCTTGATAATATAGGAACAGGGCTCGAATTATACGGCGGTATTAAAAATGTAACTAACAGTTATCAAGACGATTTTGATACTGGGAAAAACAGAGATAGTAACTTTGTATATGGACCAGGTTTGCCTCGAAGCTTTTTTGTAGGCTTGACCATAAACTCTTTATAGAAATTGAATAGTAGATTCATTTTAGTAATTGCAGTACTACAGCTAAGTTTGGCTGGTTTTGCGCAAAACCAGCCAAAAATACAGTGGTTAGATTTTAGTCAATTGGAAGACTCCTTAGCAACAAATCCTAAAAAAGTTTTTATAGATTTTTATGCAAATTGGTGTGCTCCTTGTCTAAAAATGCAGAAAGATGTTTTTACAAAAAGTGCTATTATTAAAGAACTGAACCTACATTATTATGCGGTAAAAATGAATGTAGAATCTAAGGACACCATTGTTTTTGGAAATCAAGTTTTTATAAATAAACGCATAAATAAACGCAATCCAGTACATCAAATACCATTGCTGATGGCAAGCCAGAAAAACAAGGAGTTTAGCCTACCGGCTTTGGTTTTTTTGGATGAAAACTTTAAAGCAACCGCACGTTATTTTCAGTATTTAAACACCAAACAACTTTTGGAAATAATAGTGTCTGAAAATAACCGAATCGATTAAAAGCCGCGCTCCTTTTGGAGACTTTCGTAAGATTCTTGGACTTCTCTAAACTTTTGTTCTGCTCCTTTTTTATAGGCCTCATCCATGTCTATAAGTTTGTCTGGATGGTACTTTTTGGCCATGGTGCGGTAGGCTTTTTTAATTTCAGCAACAGTAGCTGTTTTGTCTATTTCTAAAATTTTATAAGCCCTGTCCGGATTCTTAAAAAACATTGCTTTTATGCTATGAAAATCTGCAGACTCAATAGAAAGATATCCTGCAATTTGGTTGATCATATCAACCTCGCTGGTTGTTACAGTTCCGTCAGCACTGGCAATACTAAACAAAAAATGTAAAATTTGCAATCTGGATTCATACCGCGTTTTTGAGCGAATATCACTTGCGATACCCTTGGCAGATATATCGCTTTTTTTTATGACATCATTAAACACCTTAAAAGTGGCATTGGCTCTATCTTTTCCGTAGGCCTGGACAAAGTATCTGCGCACAAAGTCTAACTCACTTTGGCTTACTTTGCCATCTGCTTTGATAACAAATGATGCCAAGGATAGTAGATTAATTTCAAAATCTGCAGGGTTTACTGTTTTACCTCGTTGTTGATCAAACAAATCTCTAAAAACATCTCGCTGACCGCCAGAATTTCTTCTATTACTCTTATACCGGTCAATAAAAGACCCTAAGAAATAGCCCGCAATTGCTCCCGGAAACCTATAAATACTATACCCAACTACTGCTCCAAAAATGCTAAACATATATACTGTATTAAGACACAAATATACGTAAAGCAATACGCTAAATTGTTACATAATATGGAATTGAAATTGTGGAGGTGTCAGAAATTTTAGCAAATTTTAACCAACTTATTGAGTATCTTTGTAGCTCGACAAACAATTTAAATATTAAAATTATGTACCCACCAGAATTAGTAAAACCTATGCGTGAAGAACTCACAAATATTGGGTTTACAGAATTACATACACAACAAAACGTTACAGATGCACTTAGCAAAGAAGGAACTACCCTAGTGGTGGTAAACTCTGTTTGTGGTTGTGCTGCTGCAAATGCACGCCCAGGAGCTCGTATGTCTTTACAAAATGACAGCAAACCAGACCACCTAGTAACTGTATTTGCAGGAGTGGATCGTGATGCTGTAGATGCGGCACGCGCACAAATGGTGCCTTTCCCTCCAAGTTCACCTTCTATGGCGTTATTTAAAAATGGAGAGCTTGTACATATGCTAGAGCGTCATCACATCGAAGGCCGCCATGCAGATATGATTGCAGAAAACCTAAAAGGAGCTTTTAACGAGCACTGCTAATCTATAAAAACATCCTATTAAAAATTCCGTTCTCTATTTTAAGGTGATCGGAATTTTTTATTTTTATACGTTAAACAAAATTTTAAAACCAAACACCTTTGCTAAAAATCATAAGCTATCCTATTAGTTTTTTATTTTACCTGTGCTTTGCATGCACTTTAGTTGTATTTCATCTAGGGCAATGGGTAGGCTTTACCTTTTTTGGGTACAAAGGGCATAAAAAAGTTGTAGACGTTTTAAACTGGACCACACTCAAAGTCTTGCATGTTCTTGGCACTCGTTTTAGCTTTACTGTGGAAGAAGAAATTCCAGAAAATGTTCCTTTAATCATTGTTTCTAACCACCAAACCACCTGGGATATCCCCTCTATTATTTGGCATCTAAGAAAAAGACATCCTGCTTTTATTGCTAAAAAAGAATTAGGGAAAGGCATTCCATCAATTTCCTATAACCTCACCCATGGTGCCTCGGTATTAATAAATAGAAGAAAACCACTAGAGGCTACTCAGCAAATTATCAAAATTGGGCAGTACGCAGCAAAAAACAACAGAAGTGTTGTCATTTTTCCCGAAGGTACCAGAAGTAAAGACGGAACACCCAAGAGCTTTAAAGAACTAGGGCTTAAGATTCTCTTTGAACAAATGCCGGGGGGATACGTGTTGCCAATTACAGTAAATAACTCCTGGAAATTGCAGCAATATGGATTCTTCCCAATGGGCTTGGGGGTGCACTTAAAACATCACATACATCCTGTAATAAAAATTTCAGATCACTCACATCAAGAGCTTATAGCCGTTACTGAGCAAATTATTACAAAAAACATTATCACTGAATAATCCTTAGTTTACAAAGCGATCTATCGTTACTTTGTTTTGAAGATCTTTCATGGCAATAATCTTAGTTTTTTTGGTCTGGGTAGGTAAGCCGTAATCTTGAAATACCGTATATTTTAAATACGTTGGGTTTTTAGGTCTTTCATTGGATAAAAACTCCATATTAACAACCCAAGTACCTGGCTGGGCATCATCAATGATATGTTCTTTAATGGCATATCCTTGAGAAACCTCATCCTGCAATAAAGTTTTAGATTCAAACCTTGTGTGAGTCCAGTTAAAAAACTTGCGCTCAGGACTCACAAATTGGATATCAAAATCTACGTCAGGTTGTGTCCATTGAAATACCATTCTAATATCCTTTTTATAATTAAGACTCAGTAGTTCATTAGGTAATTTTTCAAATGGTACTTTAGATTTATGAAAGGCTAGTAGGTGTCTAAGTTCATTATAAGCCAATTCTTGTATTGCAGAACAGTCTACATTTGGTATTGTATTGTATACAATTTGATACAGTAAGGTAAAGGCTAGCTCATAATCTCCAGCAGCTTGATGAGCCAAGGCAAGGTCCCTGTACCCTTGAGAGCTATCTGGCCTTAAAGCTAGTATACGAGTGTAAATGCTTACTACTTTTTTATACGCCCCTCTGCCCTCAAGGATAAAGGCATAAGCCTTTAGGGCTTTGATATTGTTTGGAGCCAAAGAGGCAATAGTAGAGAGTATTTCAAAAGAATATTCTTTGTCCCATTTCAAGAAATATTCAGAAGATTCTATGTAAAAAGGAATGGTAGTGATGGTCTTTTCTTGGGTTTCAAAAATAGCTTTTGCCTGGGCAAATGTGGTAGCCTTTTCTAGAGCACTAAGGGAAGTAGATTTGTTGTTTACAGTACTCAAAGAAGGCGCTGTTTCAACATACTCGTTACCTTTAACCTGTAATGATTCTATTTTCTCTTGAGTTGTTAACTGATTTCCTTTACCCAATTTTGTGACAATAAAGATAATTCCTCCAGATCCTAATTGCCCATAACGCAAAGTGGCAGTTAATCCTTTTAGTAATTTTATAGATGAAATTTCTCTTGGGTTTAAAGAGTTGAGGATGCTTTGGTCTAACAATGCACCGTCCAAAACAACACTTGGGGGCTGGGATGTGATGGTTCTACTTCTAGTAAAAAGCACGGATTGATTGAATCCAGAAAGACCAAAGACTTGTACCCCTGGCATTTTTTTCAAAACATCAAAAACCGTAATATCTGTATCTCTAATATCATCTTCTGTAATTTCCCGACCAGTACTATAGCCTAAAGATTTTTTGTTTTTTCTGCCATAGGGCGTTTCTACATATTCATCTTTTGATTTTTTCTTCCCTTTAATTACAACCTCATCTAGTAGTTGGCCATCATAGTCCAGTTTAATTGTCATTGGAGTACCACGTTGTATGTTGCGTTCTTTGTTCTCCATGGCAAATGAGCTTACTTCTAATACTGTATCATCTTGTGTGACTTTTATGCTAAATTCCCCCTTTTGGTTGGTTACCACCTCGTTAAATGTGTTTTTAACAGCTACTGTAGCGCCTTGAATAGGGCCATCTGCATTTTCAATAACACCGGTAACAAGTGTTTTTTGCTGAGCCACAAGCACAGATGTACTTAAAAACACACATAGTAGAATAAAAAAATTTGTACCTGAATTAAAAACACTTTTCATAGCTTTGGTTTGGTTGTAATTAAAATTACCGATATTTATATTTAGACGACAAAGAGACCTATTTGTTTCAATTATTGGCGTAAATTTTCTGTTAAAAGTCTTAATAAATACTATCAGTCACATATTATGCCAAAAAACACCACTGCTTTTGATCTTTTGATTGCCAACACAACTGCCTTTGTAAAGCAAGAATTAAAAGGTGCTGAAGGCGGTCATGACTGGTTTCATGTGGAGCGAGTGTACAAAAATGCGCTTTTAATTTCTGAAAATGAAAACGCAAATAAAACCATCGTAGCGCTAGGGGCGTTGCTTCATGATATTGCAGACAGTAAATTTCATGATGGAGATGAATCTATAGGACCTAGAAAAGCAAACGCGTTTTTACAAACTCAAGGGGTCTCTCAAGACGCGATCACACAGGTTATAAAAATAATTGAAAACGTTTCTTTTAAAGGAGGAAATACCATTAAAACATTTCACTCTAAGGAGCTAGAGGTAATTCAAGATGCAGACCGTCTAGACGCAATAGGAGCCATCGGTATTGCGCGCACCTTTAACTATGGAGGATTTAAAAATAGAGCCATCTATGATCCGTCAATAAAGCCAGATTTAAATATGAGCGCTGCTCAATATAAAGCCTCTAAGGCTCCTACCATAAATCATTTTTATGAAAAATTACTGCTATTAAAAAATAAAATGAATACTATTTCAGGCAAAAAAATTGCCCAAGAGCGCCATGATTTTATGGAAAAATTTCTAGAACAGTTCTACCAAGAGTGTAGCGGAGAAAAGTAATTTTGATGCTTTACTTTCCTGGAAAAACTGGTTTTCTTTTTCCTAAAAATGCCTGGGTGCCTTCTTTAAAATCTGCGGTCCCAAAACATTTTCCAAATTCTGTTATCTCAGAATCAAAACCGTTTTTTCCGTCCTCAAAACCTGCGTTTACTGCATTAATTGCAGCGGCAATTGCCACTGAAGAATTCCGAGCAATTTTACTTGCTATTTTTTGAGCAAGAACAAGCAACTCTTCTTGTGTAGTGACATGATTTACCAAGCCATACTCATGAGCCTTTGTTGCATCTATCATACCCGCAGTCATGATAAGCTCCATGGCGCGCCCTTTACCAACTAATTGGGGCAAGCGCTGTGTGCCACCATAGCCAGGAATAACACCCAAAGAAACCTCGGGAAGACCCATCCTTGCGGTATCACTTGCTACCCTAAAGTGTGCGGCCATTGCCAATTCCAAACCGCCTCCTAGGGCAAATCCATTTACGGCAGCAATCACCGGTGTTTGCAAATTTGCAACAAAGTCAAATAATAAAGCTTGTCCTTGAGCGGCCAAATTTTCTCCCTGTGCAACAGAAAAATCTGCAAACTCACTAATATCTGCCCCAGCAACAAAAGCTTTATCTCCGCTTCCGGTAATGATAATTACCTTGGTTTGAGTATCTGTGTCAGCTTGTTGAAAAGCATCATGTAATTCTTCAATGGTTTGACTATTTAAAGCATTTAATTTTGAAGGTCTGTTAATGGTGATGGTGGTAATACCACTTTGGCTTTGGGATAGAATATTGATGTAACTCATAGTTTGTGTTGGTATAAAATAGCGTCGTAAAAATACTAAAATTGATTAGGGTAAGGTAGGTATTGACACTTTAAAAATAGTGTTTTTACTCTTTGAGGATATCAATGAAATACTACCGCCATAGGCCTCTACAATACTCTTAACCATTGCCAAACCTAGACCCATACCACTGTTTTTTGTGGTAAACTTAGGCTCAAAAACCTTGTCTTTATTGTCTTTGGAAATACCAATACCGTTATCCTCAACGGTAATAACAGCATAGCGATCTTCCGTAAATATACGTACATCAATTCTTGGGTTTTCTTGTGTAGATTGCTCCAGGGCTTGGGTACTGTTTTTTACTAGGTTATTGATTACTCGTATGAGCTGGGAACGATCAAATCTGGCAATAATTTGCTCGTGCTCGGGGGTAAAGTGAATATACTCTTCATTAAAAATATCAAGCGCTAGCTTGGTGATCTTTACAATATTTAAGCTCTCGTCTTTTTGGGCTGGCATCTGAGCGTAGTTTGAAAAAGCAGAGGCAATCGAGCTCATGGTGTCAATTTGCTCTATAAGGGTGTTGCTGTACTCCTTTATTTTTTCATTAATATCTGGTGCCTTGGCATCAAACTTTCTCTGAAAACTCTGTACTGTGAGTCTCATTGGAGTTAAAGGGTTTTTAATCTCGTGAGCCACTTGCTTTGCCATTTCTCGCCACGCCGCTTCTCGCTCGCTGGCAGCCAATTGAGCAGCACTAACCTCTAGCTCATCAATCATACCATTGTACGCCTTTACTAAATTTGTGATTTCTGCAGTTGTATTTTCTGAAACATCAATGCGTTTATTGCGCTTGTCAAGCCTGGTGTCGATAATTTTTTGAGAAATTATATTGAGAGACTTTGTGATATACTTTGATAAAAAGTAAGCCAAAATTATGGCAATGCCCAGCATAAGTAGATAAGCAACTGCCAATCTAGAAAGGCTCTCTTTTAGTTCGTCTTTTATAAATCCATCTTCTTCTATGTAAGACAAATTTAAAATAGCCAATGGCGCTGAGTTACTGTCTGTAATAAAACTGTAAGATGATTGATAGTTTTGATCTGCTGCTTTAAATTCTTCAATAAAGGTTTTTTCAGAAGAAGCAAGTAAGGCATCTAGCACATAGGGTTGCAAATTTTTGCCTACTGTGTCTTTGCCAATCGAGTTTTTAGATTTTTTAAGCAACCCTCCTTTTAAATCATAGAAGCTAAGCTCCAGGTTATGGATGCGATTAATTTCATAAATCTCATCTTTAAAAATCAGGGCAATGTACTTTGTTTGTATAGGGTAAGAGGCATCATTAAGGACGTAGTTAATGTGCTTTTTAATATTTTGCTGCTTCCGCTCTAGCCTATCATGGTGGTAATCTTCTGCCTCTTCACGGTACTGATAAACCGTTACGGCGGCAATTAAAATAGAGGCCAACACCACCAGGATTAACATGGAGAGAAAGATTCTATTTCGCAGAGATTGTGTGTAAAACTTCAAGGATATTAGTTTTGTAAGGTTGTGCTACCGAAAGATAACAATAATTAGACCGCTTTTATATATACGGGTTGTAATTATAGGCCTAAAATTTCAGCAAACAAATGGCTTATCGCTCTCGTATGCGTTTATATAGTTTAAAACCAAGCATTAGTAGTAAGGCAAAAACAATGATGCCAACAGTGCCGTAAATCCAACTCACCGCATTTTTTAAAATAACCAAAAACACCACCGCAAAGAGTATAAGGGTCGCTCCCTCATTAAAAATGCGCATAAAATTTCCAGAGTATGTAACCTTATCATTTTGCAGGTCTTTGAAGATAAAATGGCACTTTATGTGGTAGCAAATAAGCGCCACTACAAAACCAAGCTTCACTTGCATCCAAGGCTCTTCAATGTAAAAAGGACGAAGTGCCAGAAGCCAAATAGCAAACCCAACAGCCAAAAATAGAGAGGGCCAAGTAATAATATACCATAAGCGCTTAGCCATAATTTTGAGTTGATCTCCTAATATTTCTTTAGCAGGAGATTCTTTATCATAGGCCTCTATTTGATATACAAATAAGCGGACAATATAAAACAACCCTGCAAACCAAGTGATCACAAAAATTAAGTGCAAAGATTTAATATAATCGTATTCCATACCACAAAGCTAATAGAAGCAAACAATTATTGCTCTATAAATAAATAGTTAAGTTGTTTTTTGTTAAACTCTTGGTTAAAGGTCTTAATTTCTCCGGAAATAAGTGCCTCTAAGGTGTCTAACTCTTTAGTAATAGCCTTTGTTAATTCATTCTTTACAGCAATGTCTTGGGTAGTGGGTGGAAAATCATCCATACTCACCAAGCTATTTAAATGCGCTAATTTATTGGTTAACCTAATAGGGAAATTTAAAGGATCTTGCCCACTCTTGTTTTTGGTTTGATACAATGCTTTTTCTATATCACTAAACTGCTTACTCAGTGTGTCTGCCTTTTCTATTAACTCTTTTATAGCCTCATTGCTTTTGTATTGTTTTTTAAAAGCTTTTAACTGCTTGTTTATTGCGCGTATTTTTTCTATGGAGGTATGCGCTTTATCTACCGTAGTATTTACATCTGTGACAAAGTCAAATTGCCTTTGCATGCCCGCCACATCTGTCTCTGCATTTTTATCTGCTAGGATCGTAAACACTCTAGATTGGGCTGGCTTATTTTCTACCTCCAAAACTACTTTGTACGCTCCAGGAACTGCTTGTGGCGCACTGGTGCTAGCCCACCATAAAATCATTCCTGCAAGGCGCTTTGCTCCTTTGCCGCGCATATTCCAGGTATGATAATTAGCTCCATCAGAAACACTAAGGGCGTCAATGTTTTTGGTTTTATCTGGACTGGTGCTAAACTTTTTAATAGTGTCATTGGCCATAGACAGATAACTCAAAGTTACTTTTTTACCTTCACTATCTGCAAGGTTAAAATAGGTCATCACTCCGCTTGGATGATTGGCTCCCTCTGTTAAACTTCCTGCCCTTGAGCCTCCGCCCATTCTATAGGTGTCTTTGGGTGCGAATAAATAAGTAGCACTACTTTTTGCATCATTTAATTGATACAGCACACTTAAATCGTCTATGATCCATAAGCTCCTCCCTTGGGTTGCTACAATCAGGTTCCCGTCTTTGATAGTTAAATCTGTGATAGGTACGATGGGAAGATTGAGCTGAAATTTTTGCCAAGAGTCACCCTCATTAAAAGAAATATACATGCCCGTTTCTGTGCCTGCATACAACAGCCCTTTTTGATTTGGGTCTTCTCTTACCACCCTTGTAAAATGTTCTTTATTGATCCCTTTTGTAATTTTTTGCCAAGAGGCTCCATAATCTGTGGTTTTATATAAGTAGGGGCTAAAATCTCCTGTCTTGTATTTGGTTCCTGCCACATAACACGTTCCTGGATCATACACAGAGGGTTCAATGCTGTTTATCATCATCCACTCTGGCATGCCTTTTGGGGTAACGTTGCTCCAGTCTTTGCCGCCATTTTTAGAGACATGAATAAGGCCATCATCACTTCCAGTCCAGAGCAGTCCTTCTTTTAAAGGGCTTTCTGCGGCAGCAAAAATGGTACAATAATATTCTACAGAGGTGTTGTCTTGGGTAATAGGCCCCCCAGAAGATTTTTGTTTCTCTGGGTCGTTTCTAGTTAAATCTGGGCTTAGTAATTCCCAGCTTTCTCCCTGGTTGGTTGTTGCGTGCAGATGATTTGAAGCAGTGTATAATTTCTTTGGGTTGTGAGGAGAAAAGAAAATAGGGAAATTCCATTGAAACCTATATTTCATGTCCTCAACACCATGCCCCATTGGGTTATCTGGCCAAACACTAATGCTGCGTACCGTGTTTTTTTGATGGTTGTACCGCGTTAAAAACCCATCATAACTTCCGCCGTATACAATATCATTATTTAATGGGTCTACCGCAATGTGAGCGCTTTCGCCTCCTGCAGTAGCCTCCCAATTATCTTCTCCAATACTGCGGCTTTCTGTGCGGTGAGCAATGCGGATGGTGCTGTTGTCTTGCTGGGCCGCGTATATCCTGTAAGGAAACGCATTATCGGTCGTCACTCTGTAAAATTGTGAGGTGGGTTGGTTGTAATAGGTGCTCCAAGTCTGGGCGCCATCATAAGTTATCTGCGCGCCACCATCATCTCCAATAATCATTCTATTAGGATCTTCTGGGGCAATCCATAAATCATGATGATCTCCATGAGGAGCGTTATAGGTGCTGTATGTTTTTCCTCCATCTGTGCTTTTATGGTAGCGTACGTTTAAAACATACATCACATCCTGGTCTTTAGGATCTGCATAAATGCGGGTATAGTACCAAGCACGTTGGCGCAGTTTACGCTCGTCGTTAATTTTAGTCCAGGAATCTCCGCCATCATCACTTCTGTAAACCCCGCCTTGTTTTTCGTTTTCTACAATAGCCCAGACACGCTCACTATTTGCTGGAGATACCGTTACGCCAATTATCCCTAGGGTACCCTCTGCAAAGCCCTTATGGATAGAAATTTCTGTCCAAGTCTCACCGCTGTCTAAACTTTTCCAAAGGGCAGAACCATCACCACCGCTACTTAGGCTATAAGGTGATCTTCTTACATTCCAGGTAGAGGCATATAAAATTCTTGGGTTGTTAGGGTCCATAATTAAATCTACGACGCCTGCGTTTTCATTGGCAAATAAAGTTTTACGCCAAGAGGTGCCGCCATCTGTACTTTTATAAACACCGCGCTCTTGTGTGGGTTTGTAAATGTTGCCCATTACGGCAGCATACACCGTGTTGTAGTCTGTGGGGTGTACTACTATTCTTGGCACATGACGGCTGTTTTTAAGACCTGCCTGGGCCCATGTTTTTCCTGCATTCTCTGACTTCCAGACACCGTATCCAGAAGATACGTTTCCACGCACGGTCTTCTCACCACCACCTACATAAATTACATTGGCATCACTTTGGGCAACTTCTATGGCGCCAATAGAGCCGCCAAAAAAGCCGTCGCTAATGTTTTTCCAGCTTCTTCCGCCATTTTTGGTTTCCCAAATACCGCCACCTGCAGCGCCAAAATAGTAAAGATTTGGTTTACCAGGCACTCCTGTTACAGCGGCGCTTCTACCACCTCTAAAAGGGCCAACAAGTCTATATTCTAGGGCGTCATAAAGCGCCTGGTCATACTCTTGGGCTGTAAGAGATTGATTTTGCATACTAAAAAAAAGAACTGCAATGAGCAGTAAGGATGTTTTAATGGCTTTCATAGCTTTTTTTTGAAGATTAAAGATACTAAAAAAACCTACGTTTTTGACAAGTCTTGTCTGATTGCGCGGCGCAGAAAATATCCTGTTACTAGTGTAGAACAAACATCTGCCATAGGGAATGAAACCCAAACACCCCAAACACCAAAATAGGTTGGCAGTATTAAAATTAACGGGATTAAGAAAAATCCTTGCTTTGTTAAACTCAGTAATAATGCTGGTGTAACCCTCCCTATGGCTTGAAAATAAGAACACCCAATGAGCTGCACTACAATAACAGGCGTGGCTGCAAACACCCAGCGCAGTGCATTAGGTGTTCTTTCCAGAAGGGCCATGTTATCTCTAATATTATTGGCTTCTATAGCTTTGTCGCTAATAAAAACGCCCACAAAAGATTCTGCAAAAAGCATGATAAGGGTAAAAATAAGCAGCGCCAATATCCCTGAATACTTAATAGAGATGTTAATGGCCTCTCGCACCCTTTGCAATTTTTTAGCACCATAATTGTAGCCTGCTATAGGCATAAAACCTTGATTAACGCCAATAACAGGAAACAGCGCAAACATCAGTGCCCTGCTTATAATACCGTAACTAGCTACATCAATGGCATCACCCACTCTAATGAGTATGTTATTTATTAAAACGGTTAATACTGCAATAACCCCTTGTCTGGCTAGGGTGACAAAACTAAGACCGCTAATTTCTTTTACAATTGTATTGTTTAATAAAAAACTTTGAAGGGTAAGACGCAGCTCACTTTTAAAGATAAAAAACCATAAAATAAAGCCAAAGCAAATACCATAGCTAATAAAAGTGGCCCAAGCAGCTCCTTCCATGCCCATGCCCAAGACATTAATTAAAACATAATCCATACCAATATTTCCTATGGCGGGAAGCATCATGGCGTACATGGCAAACTTTGGTTTGCCCTCTGCGCGTATTACGCTATTACCCATCATACACATGGCTAACATCACGATGCCATATAAAACAATCCGGTAATAGGTTAATGCCAGGTCTCTAAAACTATCATCTGCACCGAAAAAATTTATTAACGTATCCTGAAAAACAAGTCCAACAATGGCTAGAAGCCCTGAAGATAAAAAAGTTAAGGTACTCATGTTTCCAAAGACATCAAGGGCCTTGGTTTGTTGCCCAGCACCTAGTGCCCGTGATAAAACAGAGCTGCCTCCAATACCAATAGCAAGGCCTAGTGCTGCTATAAAAAAAGTGATTGGAATAACTACCGTTATGGCAGAGATGGCCAATGGGCCAATCCATCGTCCTACAAATATAGTATCTACAATCATGTTTAATGACATGACCAAAATACCAATAGAGGCAGGAACTGCTTGCTTTATTAGTAAACTACTAATAGGTTGAGTCCCTAATAAATCTGAGTTTTTTTTCAAGGTTTTTTCTCTTTTAAGGAGAATTTATGCAATCGCGGTATCCGTATTTACTGTTTGCCAGTCTTCAACCCAATTGGCAAGCAATTGAGCAAAAGAGTCTCTGTCATTTAAACACGGTATGGTGTTAAACTCTTTACCACCAACTTCGTGAAAAATCTCTTCCCCTTCCATGGCAATTTCTTCTAGTGTTTCTAAACAATCACTTACAAAGGCCGGTGTAACTACCGCCATTTTTTTTAGCCCCCCTTTACCCATACGCTCTATTGTTCTATCTGTATAAGGTTGTAACCATGGGTCAAAACCAAGACGAGATTGGAAGGTGGTAGAATAGGTACCGCGTTCTAGTTTTAAATATTTTGCAACGTTAACTGTCGTGATTTCACATTGATGTCTGTAACAAAACTCATGTTGCTTTGATCCTTTTTTAAAGCAGCACTTTCCGTCCATTTTACAAGCTCCGCTTGTAATGTCACTTTTTCTTATATGACGCTCTGGTACTCCGTGATAGCTAAACAATAAATGCTCGTAATCTAATGTTTTAAGCTTCTCTCCGATGCTTTCTGCCAAAACCTTAACGTAGTCTTCTTTATGATAAAAAGCAGCAGTGCGAGTGATCGTTAGCTCTGGGAAATGTTCTGCAACCAACTCATCAACTTTTACGTCAATAGTCTCTGTGGTAGCCATCGCAAATTGAGGATATAATGGGATGGTTTTTATTTCTGTACACCCTTTATCTACAAGTTCTTGTAATCCTTTTTTAAGGGTCATTGAGCCGTAACGCATAGCCAAGGCAACAGGAATGTCTACTTTTTCTTGCACCTTTTTTTGCAAGCGCTCAGAAAGCACAATTAATGGAGAACCTTCTTCCCACCAAATTTTTGCATAGGCCTGTGCAGATTTTTTAGGCCGGGTATTTAAAACAATCCCTCTTACAAGTAATATTCTTGCCCATCTAGGCACGTCAATTACCCGCTCGTCCATCAAGAACTCACCCAAATATTTTTTTACGTCTTTAGGATCTGTACTATCTGGTGATCCAAGATTTACTAAAAGAACTCCTTTCATAAAATTTTTAAATAACTTCTCTGGGCTAAAGCATGAGACTGTTTTGATATTTTAATAATGTAGGGTAAAACCACTACAAGCACCTAGGTATTTCGACTCTTAACAAAAATACCTTTAAAAAATGGGTTCTTGTATTTAGCCCGCGTAGATTAACATAATAATAAGAAAATGCATGCTGGCGAGACATTAAGTTAAGGCATCTTTAGGTATTTTTAAAGCCTATGCCCCCTGAGCGACAATAAACTTTTTAGGGGTTGTGCCAAATTTTTTCTTAAAGGCTGCAATAAAATGACTCGCGGTACTGTAGCCAACTTTAAGACCAACCTCATTTACATTATGGGATCCCGAAATCAATAATTGACGTGCAACTTCCATCTTATAATCAAACAAAAAGGCAAATACAGGGTCGCCATAGATTTGCTTAAACCCTTCTTTTAATTTATTTATTGGAAGCTGTATTTCATCGGCCAGCTGCTGAAGGGTCGGTGGTTCTGACATACGGGCAATGATAATTTGTTTGGCTTTTTTAATTTTAACAACATTTAGCTCATCTGCCAAAAAGGGACACTGCTCAATATCCACATCTTCCTCTCTATTAAAATAGAGGCTCAACAGCTCGTAGGCTTTTCCTTTAAAGTATAAGGGCTTAATAGAGCTGTGTAAGTTGTAGTTCATCAGCTGGTTAAGCACTATGGCCATCGAGGGAGAAATTTGGGCATCTTTATAATACTTCCTGTCTTTGTTTTCTCCACTTAAAAAGGAGATATAGCTGGTTTCATTAGAAAACAGTGTGTGAAATTTTTTGATTGGAAGTAAGACAGAAATCACCCAAGAATTTGGGGCTACCATTACCTCAATAGGTAAATCTCTTTGAGGATTGTACAAAAGTAAGGAACCGCTCTCTTGAATGGGCAACCTGTAATTCCCGTTATTAAAACCAAAGGATCCTGAGCCTTTCACGCAGAAATGAAATTGGATAAAATCTGCATTTACGTCTCTTTTAAAGAGTTGATTTTCAGTTGTTTCATTGTTAAATTTTAAAATATAAAACCCAGGCTCAATCATGGTTTCTTTATAGATACCTTGAGCGATACTTTTTGATAGGTTTGAGATGTCTTGTGAGTTCATTCTATTTAGAATTGATATAAATAACAAACAGTCATTGTTTTGTAAAGACAGCAATATAGTAACTTACAGCGATTTTTTATAGAATAATAAGTAAAAATAACAGATATCGATATTATTGATGCCTCTTGCGTTGTTTTTTGATTGTCAATGCATCTATTTTTGCCATGCTGATGCTCTTTTAATTACAGGGGCAACTTTCGGTCTATGAAAAACAACGCTAAAAGCCCATATTGCGCATCTTCTGAGGGCACATTCTTTGCCATTGGCCTTAATTACAAAAAGGCTGATGCAGAAGTAAGAGGGCGATTTAGTGTTTCAGTAAATGTTCAAAAAGACATTTTAACTGCCAGCAAAAAATCAGAAATAAGATCACTTACCCTTATTTCTACTTGTAATAGGACAGAGCTTTATGGTTTTGCCCAAAGGGCCAAAGACTTGATTGTGTTGTTGTGTGAGCATACCGCTGGAAGTATTTCTGAGTTTGAAAAAGTAGCCTATGTACACCAAGATCAAAAAGCGGTATCACACCTTTTTAGAGTTGGTACTGGTCTTGATAGTCAAATCTTAGGAGATTTTGAAATTATAAGCCAGGTCCGTAAAAGCCTGGGTCGCTCCAAAAAAATGGGAATGTTAAACCCATATATGGAACGTCTTGGAAATGCCGTAATACAAGCAAGTAAGCGTATTAAAAATGAAACCGAGATATCTACTGGTGCAACCTCTGTGAGTTTTGCCGCGGTGCAGTACATTATGGCAAGGGTGCCGTATGTGAGTGAAAAAAATATTCTCCTTTTCGGAATTGGAAAAATTGGCCGTAACACCTGCGAAAATCTTATAAAACACACCAAAAACGATCACATAACCCTTATCAATAGAACCAAGACCAAGGCAGAGGTGATGGCTGGAAAATTTAATCTGGTTGTGAAAGATTATGCCAATATACAAAGCGAAATTGCCCAAAGCGACATCATGATTGTTGCAACAGGAGCCCAACAACCCACCATAAGTAAAGAGCTACTGTACCTAAAAAAGCCTCTTTTAATTTTAGACCTATCTATTCCAAAAAATGTAGCCAATAACGTTACACAAGACCCTAACGTTACACTGATACATCTAGATGAGCTTTCTAAGGTAACAGACGCAACCCTGGCCCATAGACAATCACAAATACCGCTAGCTCAAAACCTTATAAAAGAAGTTGAGGCAGAGTTTGATACTTGGGCACAACACAGGAGTTTTGCACCAACAATAAAAGCATTAAAAAGCAAACTTGGTGAAATAAAAATCGGTGAAATTGATAATCAACGTCGCAAAATTTCTAATTTTAATCAAGAACAGGCAGAAATTATTAGCGATAGAATTATCCAGAAAATAACCACTCAGGTTGCAAACCACTTAAAAAATACCAGCAGTAACCCCACAGAAACGGCAGGTTTAATTGAACAAATTTTTAAATTAAACCAGGAGCATCATGAATAAGGTAATTAAAATAGGTACCAGAGATAGCCAACTTGCCCTATGGCAAGCACATACGGTTCAAGACAAATTACAGGCTTTGGGGTACAGCACAAAAATAGTTTCTGTAAAATCTCAGGGAGATCTTAAATTAGACACCCCTTTATACGAGCTAGGAATTACAGGTGTTTTCACCAAAACACTAGATGTTGCCATGTTAAACAATACCGTTGATATCGCAGTACATTCTTTAAAAGATGTTCCTACCGCACTACCCAAAGGAATTGTGCAGGCAGCTGTATTAAACAGAGCTAGCACTCAAGATATTCTTGTTACAAAACAAGCTATTGACCTCTCAAAACCCTGCACCATCGCAACAGGGTCATTAAGGCGCAAGGCACAGTGGCTACACCAATACCCAAACCACACAGTGGTAAATCTACGCGGCAATGTAAATACCCGTTTACAAAAACTACAAGACAATCCTTGGCAAGGGGCTATTTTTGCTAAAGCTGGGCTTGAGCGCATAAAGGTATTGCCGAAAAATTACACCAATCTATATTGGATGACTCCTGCACCCGCACAAGGGGCTATGGTTGTTGTTGGTTTGCAAGATGATCTTTTTTGTTTGCAGGCAATTGAAAAATTAAATCACGCCCCATCACAAATATGCACACAAATAGAGCGTGATTTTTTAAGAACTCTTGAAGGAGGATGTACTGCCCCCATCGGGGCGCTTGCAAAAATAGAAGGCGATACCATACAATTTGTAGGTTCTTTATTCTCCCTTGACGGCACTAAAAAAGTAGCAATAGAAAAAACTATTTCTCTCCATCTAGCGAGCACAGCAGGCGAGGCTATTGCAAAAGAGTTGCTGCAAAGAGGAGCAGATGTATTGCTCAAAGAAATTAAAGAGCGCATGAATTTATAGCTAAAAATGAAAAACATTTTATCTACAAAAAAACTAAACCCAGATCAAAGAGAGCTTTTCTCTCAACAAGGGTTGTGTCTTGTAGATTATAATGCCATTGCTATCGTATTTTTAAATTTTAAAGCTCCAAAGCCAATCAATAATGCAATTTTTACAAGCCAACAATCGGTACACTCTTTTTTAGCAAAAACCCAAGGAGATTTGGGACTTAAAAATTGTTTTTGTGTTGGTAATAAAACAAAAACACTTTTAGAGAAAAATGGGCTAAATGTGATAGAAATTGGTCAAAATGCAGCAGAATTGGCGCAAAAAATACTAAAAAACCACAAAAACAAGGTTTTTTATTATTTCTGCGGAACCATCAGAAGAGAAGAGCTCCCAAATGCACTAAAAAGTGAAAAAATGACCCTTTTTGAGGTAAAAACATACAAAACAGTACTAAAAACAAAGAAATTTGATCAAAAATGGGACGGTATCTTGTTTTTTAGCCCAAGTGGGGTAGCGAGTTATATTTCAGAAAATAAACACCAAACAAACACCTATGCTTTTTGCATTGGGCAAACAACAGCATCTAGTGCAAGAAAACATTTTAAAAGGGTTGTTGTTGCAAACACAAATACAATAGAAAGCGTGTTAGAAAAAACCATAGAAGTTATATAAAACTACAATATGATTAAAAATGATTTATTCTTAAGAGCCCTAAAGGGAGAGATAGTAGATAGACCTCCTGTTTGGATGATGAGACAAGCGGGTCGTTATTTGCCAGAGTTTATGGAAATTAAGGCAAAGTATGATTTCTTTACTCGGTGCCAAACTCCTGAGCTTGCCAGCGAAATCACCGTTCAGCCTATTCGCAGATACGGCATGGACGCCGCTATATTATTTTGCGACATCCTGGTGATCCCTCAGGCAATGAATATAGAAGTTGAGATGAGGCCAGATGTTGGACCTTGGCTACCAAACCCGATACGGTCTCAAAAAGATCTTGACAGGGTAGTGGTTCCAGATATTCATCAAAGTTTGGGATATGTGATGGAGGCTATTAAAATGACCAAA
>ENA-OSJC01000713-OSJC01000713.1-marine-metagenome-genome-assembly--contig:-NODE-713-length-30934-cov-33.796740_pt1 | contig 30934 bp, 23 predicted proteins | sample MGYA00237885_ERZ534234 | MGnify/ENA primary metagenome ERZ534234 (study PRJEB26413, sample SAMN06343907) | marine metagenome | isolation source: coastal waters | place: Atlantic Ocean: West Antarctic... | reverse complement strand
GGTTTTTCAGGTCTACTGCTAGCTGTGCCAATTTCTGCTTCATTTGGAGTGATTATACGATTTTGGATTAAAAAATACAAAGTCAGCGCTGTATACTTGGGCACTGAAAGGGATTAAATTTGAATGATCAATTAATCTTCAATTTACCTTCCTATCCAGCGCTTGGCTCAAAAGATTTTTTTGTTTCAAAAGCCAATATTTTAGCTTTTGAATATATTCAAAATTGGGTGGAATGGTCTAATCGTAGAATAATTATTACTGGTGCAAAAGGATCTGGAAAAACTCACCTTTCTAATGTGTGGGCTAATTTAGCTGATGCTAGTTTTATAGAAGTTAATAGTTTAGAATTTGATAGCACCAAAGAAAAAGCAATAATTATAGAAAATATTAATTTAGCAGCTTCGCAATCTGATTTAGAAGAACATTTGTTGCATATTCTTAATGGTTGTAGTCAAATGGGTACTTTTGTTCTAATGACTAGTTCTGTTCCTCCAAGTAGGGCGGGGTTTGAGTTACCTGATTTATCAAGTAGACTTATAGCTACTGAGCATATTCCAATAAACTCACCTGATGATGCATTGTTATCAGCGGTTTTAGTCAAGCATTTTAACGATCGACAAATTCGTATATCTCCTTTTTTAATTGAATTCATTTTAAAAAGAATTACACGATCTTTGATTTCTATTTCTAACTTTGTAAACGAGCTGGATAATACAAGTTTGAAATTAGGGAAAGGCCCGAGTAAGGCAATAGTTACTGAAGTTCTGGACAAAATTAGAAAAAATGAGGCATAAGTCTCTTCATGAACAAACAAATTCATCATAAGATTGTTAATTCAGATTTTTTGAAGTCTATCAAACACGAGGCTGTCGACCGTGATTTTGAGAACTTTGATAGTAGTAAAAGGTTTCTAAATCGTGAATTGTCATGGTTAGCTTTTAATTCACGTGTTTTGGAAGAAGCTGGTAATTTAAGCGTACCTCTCTTAGAACGGTTACGGTTTCTTGCAATTTCAGCAACAAATTTGGATGAGTTTTATTCAGTTAGAGTGGCTGGATTACGGGAACTTAAAAATAACAAAATAAACACTCCAGCTGCTGATGGTATGACACCTACACAACAATTATTAGAGATAGATAAACGAGTTAGAATTCTTTTAAACCGACAACAAAGTCAGTGGATTGAATTAATATCAGATTTGAAGTTAGCGAATATAGAAATCTTAAAACCTAATGAGCTGAGTAGCAAAGAAAGATTATTTCTAGATGAAGAGTTTATAAACAATATATTTCCAGTTCTGTCCCCTTTAGCCGTTGATCCTGCGCATCCATTTCCGTTTATCCCAAATGGTGGTTTTGCGTTAGCATTACAGTTAAAAAGAAGACGAGATGATAAAGAGTTATTGGCTCTATTACCAATTCCCAATCAACTTCCTAGGTTCGTTCGACTTGGAGAAACCAAGAGTTTATTTAGAATGTTACCCCTTGAAGACGTTTTAATTGAATATATCAATGATCTTTTTCCAGAGCACAAATTGGAAAATTTTTGTGCATTCCGTCTTTTAAGAGATAGTGACTTAGAAATAGAAGAAGAAGCAGAGGATTTGGTAAGAGAGTTTGAAACAGCACTGAAACGGCGAAAGCGAGGAGAGGTTATTAGTTTGTCAATCTCTGCTGGGGCAAATATTAATTTGGCAAATCTGATAAGAAAAAACTGTCAAGTATCGAAAGACGAAATTTTTGAAATTGATGGATTTATTGCTTTATCTGATTTGAACGAATTGGTTGAGTTAGAAGTTAGTAAGCTTCTGTGGCCAAAGTTTACTCCAAGAATACCAGAACGGGTTGCTGATTACGATGGAGATATTTTTAAGGCCATTCAGCAAAAAGATATGTTACTTCATCATCCATACGAAACTTTTGATATGGTTGTAAGGTTTTTACAACAAGCGGCTGCTGACCCTAATGTCCTCGCAATCAAACAAACGTTGTATAGAACTTCAAAAGATTCACCTATTGTTGATGCTTTATGTGAGGCTGCTGAGGCAGGAAAATCAGTGACCGCATTTATTGAATTGAAAGCACGTTTTGATGAAGCTGCAAACATTAGGCAGGCCCGCCGATTGGAACGAGCAGGTGCACATGTTGTTTATGGTTTTATCAGCTTAAAAACTCATGCAAAACTATCTACGGTAGTCAGGCGAGAGGATAAAAATTTAGTTACCTACACCCATTTTGGAACAGGTAACTATCACCCTATAACTGCAAAATACTATACTGATCTTTCATTCTTTACCTGTAATTCAGATTATGGTCGCGATGCTACAAGTGTTTTTAATTTTATTTCTGGTTATGCAAAACCAAAAAAATTAAAAATGATGTCTATATCACCAATAAACCTTAAAACTTTTTTGTTGGATTCTATTGAAAATGAAATAAAATTTGCCAGGGAAGGAAAACCTGCTGAAATATGGGGTAAGATGAATGCTTTAATTGACCCAGACGTTATCGACGCTCTGTATAAAGCGAGTAGGGCTGGAGTTGTAATCAAGTTGGTAGTTCGCGGTATTTGTGGCCTCAGACCTGGGATTAAGGGGTTAAGTGAAAATATACAAATAAAGTCGATAGTTGGTAGGTTTTTAGAGCACTCGCGAATAGTTTGTTTTGGTAATGGAGAACCAGTAAGTTCTGTAAAAGGTCGAGTTTTTATAAGCTCTGCAGATTGGATGGACCGTAACCTTAACAGGCGTGTGGAAGGTTTAATAGAGATCCATAATAAAACTGTGCGTTCACAAATAGTGAGTCAAATTATGGCTGCTAATCTAGCAGATCAAAGACAAAGCTGGGTACTTCAGGCGGATGGAACCTATTTGCGGCATAATGAAATTGATAATTTATTTGATTGCCATAGGTTTTTTATGGAAAACCCTTCTCTTTCTGGACGCGGATCTGCTGGAGCATCTGACGCTCCAAAATTGACTCATGCTAAAACTAATACTTAAAATTTGATTAACTCAACTTTTTTTACTGGTAATAACTTTGACAGATTTTTATTTAACAAAAAGCATAGCTAATAATCTTTCAAATGGTGCGATTGATCGATTGGGTGTAATTGATATTGGTTCAAACTCAGTTCGTTTAGTAATTTTCGATGGTGCAGCGAGATCACCTGCTTATTTCTTTAATGAAAAAGTTCTTTGTGCCTTAGGTGATAATTTAGGACCAAATGGTGAATTAAACGATACTAATAAACAGCGGGCTTTATCTGCAATAAAACGATTTGTGATGTTAGCCCAATCAATGAACTCTAGTTTAAGAGCAATTGCTACTGCGGCAATTAGAAATGCTCCTAATGGTCAAGATTTTTGTTCAAAAATTCGTACAGAAACTGGTTTAAAAGTTATTATTGCCACTGGTGAAGAGGAAGCAAAATTGTCTGCAGAGGGCGTCTTGTTGGGATGGCCAGATTCAGATGGTATCGTTTGTGATTTAGGTGGCGCGTCTATGGAATTAGCTGAAATTTCAAATGGGATAGTAGGGGCAGCTACAAGCTCGCCACTAGGACCATTAATTTTAGATCGTTTGTTTACTGATCCAATTATAAAAAGAAATTATATCAAATCCAAATTAATTGAGTTAAGAAAATTATTTAAAAAAAATTATAAATCTATATATTTAGTTGGTGGATCTTGGCGAACAATTGCTCGGCTGCAAATGGAAATATCTGATTACCCTTTAAAAGTTTTGCATGAATACCAAATTAATATCAGCGATATTAAAATAACAACTGATTGGATTAGGAAGAGTTCTATAGAAAAAATGAGTAAGGTTTATCCAAGTTCAACAGCTCGTTTAAAATTACTCCCAACATCGGCGTTAATTTTACAAGAGATAATCGAAAATTTTAAACCAAAAAATATTGCAATATCAAGTTATGGTATTAGGGAAGGATTATTGTACGGATCTATGGATGCAAAGTTAAGAAAGCTCGATCCTTTAATAGAGGCCTGTCAATATATGGAGAATTCTGCATCAAGAATTCCAGGATTTGGAATGGCTCTTTTTAGTTTTATCCTACCATTATTTGATAAAGATGATTTAAAAATTGTTAGGTTGGTTCAGGCTGCGTGTCTATTACATGATGTAACTTGGAGAGCACATCCAGATTATCGTGCTGAAGTATGCTTTGAATATGCTACAAGAGCCAACTTGGGTGGATTGGATCACAGTGAGCGCATTTTTCTCGCTCTTGCTCTCCTGTTTAGGTACAAGAGTTCAAGAAATAAGAGCGCTTTTAAAAGTGTTCTATCAATTTTAACTAAAAACGAACAGATACTAGCAAAAACATTGGGAAAAGCGATGCGTTTTGGAGCTATGTTGTCAGGATCCATGGACGATACTATGGGTGAATTAAAAATACTTAAGAATAAAAAAGTTTTACAAATTATGATCTCCAAAAATAACAAAGATTTATTTGGAGAGGTGGTTCAACTACGATTTTCTAGTTTAGCAGAGAGTCTGGGGTGTGAGCCGTCTTTGGTCGTACAAAAATAATTTAAGTTATTGTTAATTACAGCTTAAGTTAATAATTTTAGCAAAGTTTGTTGATTAATTTAAAAATAGAGATAAAAAATGAATAATTTTCTTGCTATTGATCAAGGAACAACATCCACAAGGGCCATTTTATTTGATAAATCCCTTAATGTTGTTAAAAGCTTTAGTGAAAAATTGTGTACTAGTTTTCCAAACTCAGGTTGGGTTGAGCAAGAGCCTCTAAAAATTCTTCAAAGTGTGAAAAATACAATTAATAAAATTGCATCTATTGATATTGTTGGAATTGGTATCACAAATCAACGTGAAACGGTAGTTATTTGGGATAGGAGTACAGGTTTACCAATTTATAATGCGATCATCTGGCAAGATAGACGGACCGCAGTTAGATGCGCTGAATTAAAAAAAATGGGTTATGAAAAGTTTATTAAAGAAAAGACAGGTTTGCTATTAGACCCTTATTTTTCAGCGACAAAAATTTGTTGGATCTTAGATAATATCCCTAAAGCAAGGGCTGATGCTGAAAATGGAAAGTTAGCATTTGGTACTATAGATTCTTTTCTTCTCTGGCATTTAACAAATGGTAGAGTTCATGCGACTGATGCAACCAATGCTTCTAGAACAATGCTCTACAATATTTTTGAAGGTAAATGGGATTCCGAATTATTAAAATTATTCAATATACCTGAGTCAATTTTACCTCTGGTAAAAGATAGTTCTTCAGATTTTTCCGAAACTTCAATAACGGGTACGAATGTACCAATTAGAGCGATGATTGGTGATCAACAGGCTGCCGCTATTGGGCTTGGTTGTTTTAAGCCAGGGATGATTAAAGCTACATTTGGAACTGGTTGTTTTGCTTTACTTAATACGGGATTTATACCTAAAAAATCACAATCTAATTTAATCACCACAATAGCATATCAATTTGAAGGCAAAGCCAGTTATGCTTTGGAGGGTTCTATTTTTAATGTTGGTACAATAATTGACTGGCTTAAAAATAATATGAATTTTATAAATGATTACAAAGAGTTAGAGGGGTTAATTAGTAATTCTAATAAGCCCAATGAAGTTATTTTTATTCCCGCATTTACCGGACTTGGTGCACCATATTGGGATTCTCAATGCCGTGGAGCTATATTTGGATTGGAGAGAAGTACGACTGTTAATGATATAGCCAAAGCAGCATTGCAAAGTATAACTTTCCAGGCTCGTGATTTGTTTAATGCGATGTGCTCTGATTATTTGGATCAAAAGTTAGAAATATTAAAAGTTGATGGTGGAGTGTGCAGAAACAATTGGCTTATGCAAAATCTTTCAAATCAAATTGGAATTAAAGTTGAAAGACCACTAAATATTGAGGCAAGTGCCGTTGGGGTCGCATTTTTAACAGGTTTATCACTTGGCTATTTTTCTGACTTAACTGATTTGGAAAAGATTCTGCAGAAAGATATGGTTTTTAATCCTGTAAGTAACAGATTTGCGATTGATACGGATTATGCTAATTGGGAAAAAGCAGTAAAAAAGCTTCTAAGTTAATATTTATTATTTTTAATCTATTAAATTTGACCACCCGCTATTTCAAGTGTTTGCCCATTAATAGACTCAGAATTTTTGTTCACCAAGTATTCTGCAGCACATGTAATCTCATTTACTTCTATTAAGCGCTTATGACGATTATCCTGAGACATTGATTTTTCTGCCTGTTCACTTGTCATATTGCTTCTAGAGGCAATTAAATCTCTATTCCTATCTACAATTGGCGTTCTTACGTAACCTGGGCATATGGCATTTGCTGTTATTCCAGTACTCATATATTCTTCAGACAATGTTTTTGTTAATCCAATTATGGCATGTTTTGATGCTGAGTATGCCGCACCGTATTTTAACCCTTTTAATCCCGCAATTGAACTAATGGTAATTATTCTGCCGTAATTATGTTCTCTCATGCCAGGTAATGCTTCACGAATTCCTAAAAAAACGCCATCCAAATTAGTTCTCATAATCTTATTCCAAAACGCCAATTCCATTTTATGAACAGGCATAGTTTCAGCAATTCCCGCATTGGCAACATGAATTAATGTTGGGCCTCTTTCGCTAATAGCTGATTTAGTGCCTGTGATTACACTTTCTTCCGAAGCCATATCCATTACTATGGGAAAAATATTGTCAGCTAGTGAACACGTTTCAGTTAGTGTTTCTATTCTACGACCAGTGATAGTAACAGTAGCACCAAGTTTTGAAAGCATTACTGCAATACCTTGCCCAATACCAGTTCCACCACCAGTAACTAATGCATGTTTACCTTTTAAATGTGTCATAGTTCTCTCCATATTCAAAATTTTATAATATTGGTTTATTAAATTAATATACAAAAATAATGTTAAACCAAAGTTTAATTGTAGTTATGACTTACTAAACCAGATTAAATGATTTTAAAATCATTTAATCTGGTTTAATTGGTTTGATAATTGTTTAAATTATACTATATCCAGTTCAATAGTAATTTGGAATTTATGATGAAGATAGGTGCTCTAAAAGAAAAGGCTAAAAACGAACGCAGGGTTGCAATGACCCCAACTTCTGCCAGTCAAATTATTAAGCTTGGCCATGAATGCTTTATTGAAGAAAATGCGGGTATAACATCTGGGTTTTCTAATCAAGATTATATAAATTCAGGTGTCATAGTCCTTAAAGAAGAGAAAAGTCTTTGTAAGGAGGTGGACGTTTTAATTAAAGTTCAACCGCCCACTATTGATGAAATTGAATTATTAAATAAAAATAAAACTTTAATTAGTTTTTTTTACCCTGGTCAATCTGAGAGCCTATTAAGTTTGATTAATAAACAAGGTGTTAGGGTCGTGGCAATGGATATGGTGCCTCGAATTTCCAGAGCTCAAAAAATGGATGCTTTGTCCTCAATGGCAAATATTGCCGGCTATAGGGCGGTTATAGAAGCAAGTAGTAATTATGGCAAATTCTTCACAGGGCAGGTGACTGCTGCTGGAAAAATTCCACCAGCAAAAGTGCTGGTCATTGGAGCAGGTGTCGCTGGCCTTGCGGCGATTGGTGCTGCCACATCATTAGGTGCACAGGTATATGCTTTTGATGTTCGCCCAGAAGTAGCTGAACAAATTGAATCAATGGGTGCAGAATTTGTATTTTTGGATTTCACTGAAAGCCAAATAGATGGAGCTCAAGCTGGTGGCTATGCGTCTCCTTCTTCACCTGAATTCAGGGAAAAGCAGTTGGAGAAATTTACGGAGCTTGCGCCCACTATTGATATTGTTATTTCAACAGCACTTATCCCTGGCCGAGATGCTCCAAAGCTCTGGCTGAAAGATATGGTTTCTTCAATGAAAACTGGATCAGTGGTAGTTGATTTGGCAGCTGAAAGAGGCGGTAATTGCGAATTAACAGTACCTGATAAAAAAATCTTGAGTGATAATGGTGTAACAATAATTGGATTTACAGATTTTCCAAGTAGAATGGCAGCTCAATCCTCTGAATTATATTCTACGAATGTTCGTCACATGCTGTCTGATTTGTCACCAGAAAAAGATGGTCAAATTAATCATGATATGAATGATGATGTTATACGGGGTGCAACAATTTGTTACGACGGTGAAATAACTTTTCCACCGCCCGCACCCAAGATACGCGCTATTGCTACTCAAAAGATCAAACCTGTTGAGAAAACTAAAGAAGAATTAGAAACAGAAAAAGCAACTGCACTTGCGAAATCTGGAAAACAGCAAACTTATGTATTAGTTTTTGGATCTGTGTTGATGCTTTTGATTGGTGCGTATGCTCCAATAAGTTTTATGCAACATTTTATTGTTTTTGCGTTAAGTTGTTTTGTTGGGTTTCAAGTTATTTGGAATGTCAGTCACTCACTTCATACTCCATTGATGGCCGTTACAAATGCAATATCAGGAATCATTATATTAGGTGCATTGTTACAAATGGGTTCAAGCAATATCATTATAACCATACTTGCTTCGATTAGTGTATTAATAGCTACCATAAATATTGTTGGAGGATTTATGGTAACAAGAAGAATGCTCCAAATGTTTCAAAAATCTTAGAAGGTTGGTTTAATGGGTACAGGAATATTATCAGCAGCATATATAGCGGCATCTATCTTGTTTATACTTTCTTTGGGAGGTTTGTCTAACCAAGAAAAAGCAAAACGAGCGGTATGGTACGGTATTTTTGGTATGTTAATAGCTGTAACTGCAATCATAATATTTGGCCCTGGTTTTACAACACTTTCTTATGTCCTTTTAGTTCCACTTCTAGCAATAGGGGCCCTTATTGGTAAAACTGTTGCACAACGGGTCGAAATGACAGAAATGCCTCAATTAGTGGCTGCATTGCATAGTTTTGTCGGGTTAGCTGCTGTGTTTATTGGCTTGAACGCTGCACTGCAAATTTCGGGAATGGACGATCAGCATTATAAATTGACAAATGCTGAACTCCTCATCCATAAAATAGAAATATTTTTAGGAGTATTTATCGGAGCAATTACTTTTACTGGATCAATATTAGCTTATGCCAAACTAGCAGGTAAAATTGACGGCAAGGCTTTAATTTTACCTGGTCGCCACATATTGAATGGTTTAGCAGTATTTTTTAGCTTCATGTTGCTAATTATGTACATAAACTCATCAGAGCTGTGGACATTATATTTAATGCTCTTAATTGCATTTATACTAGGTGCTCATTTAGTGGCAGCTATTGGTGGTGCTGACATGCCTGTCGTGGTCTCAATGCTTAATAGTTATTCTGGTTGGGCTGCTGCTGCTACAGGATTTCTATTGGGGAATGACCTGCTAATTGTTACTGGCGCACTAGTTGGCTCATCTGGCGCTATTTTATCATATATTATGTGTAAAGCTATGAACCGCCATTTTATTGCTGTAATACTAGGTGGCTTTGGAAATAATTCGGGTCCTGCTATGGATATTGAAGGTGAACAGATAGCTATAGATAGTGCAGGCGTTGCTAGTGCTCTAGAGGATGCAGATACCGTAGTAATCGTTCCAGGTTACGGTATGGCTGTTGCACAAGCTCAACAGTCAGTGGCTGAGCTCACCAGAAGACTAATTGCTAGTGGAACTAAGGTTAGGTTTGGTATTCATCCTGTTGCGGGGAGATTACCAGGTCATATGAACGTATTACTGGCTGAGGCGAGGGTTCCATATGATATAGTATTGGAAATGGATGAGATTAATGATGATCTTTCAAATACAGATGTAGTGATTGTAATTGGCTCAAATGATATTGTTAACCCAGCTGCACAAGATGACCCAAATAGTCCAATAGCCGGAATGCCAGTGCTGGAAGTATGGAAAGCCAGACAGGTATTTGTATCAAAAAGAGGGCAGGGAACAGGTTATTCAGGTATAGAAAATCCTTTATTTTTTAAAGAAAATACGCGCATGTTCTATGGAGATGCCAAAACATCTATAGATCAATTGCTCACTATTGTTACTTAAGTTTAATTATTGATTTTATCTACCGCGAATTCTTGGATCTAACGCATCTCTAAGGCCGTCACCAATATAATTCACACTTAAAACTGTTAAGCTTATTGCTAGGCCTGGATATATAACCCTTTCAGGGCTTAATTTCATAAAATTAGTACTATCATACAGAAGGCGTCCCCAAGTTGGAAAGTCAGAGGGGAAACCTAATCCGAGAAATGAAAGTGCACTCTCGGTAATTATAGCGGTAGCTACACTTAAGGTGGCTGAAACCATTATTGGACTTAATACATTTGGTAAAATATGACGTGTTATCATTTGCGTATTGTGGGTTCCTAAAGACCTTGCGGCTAATACGAATTCTCTTTCTTTAACAGCTAAGACGTCTCCCCGTACGATCCTAGCTATAGGCATCCAACTTGTTAACCCAATTGCAGTTACAATTAAGATAAATATTCCAGTTTCGGGACCAAACATGCCTCTCAATGTATCCCGAAAAAGCATTATCATTACTAACAATAAGGGAAGAAGGGGTAATGCTAAAAACAAGTCAGTTAATCGCATCAATGGACCATCTAACCGCTTAAAGAAACCGGATACAACGCCCACGAATGTTCCAAAAACTACGGATAAAGCCATAGCGGTAATACCAACCAATAACGAAACTCTGCCTCCAGCAAGAAGATTTGAAAAAGTATCTCTTCCTAATTGATCTGTTCCCATGGGGTGAAGAAAATTAGGACCTTGGTTTTTTGCACGTATATCAATATAATTTGGATCCAACGTCCAAAACCATGGACCAAATGCTACTAGAATACAGATTATTGAAAATACTATCATGCCAATTAAAGCCCCACGGTGCGTTTTAAATTGCATCCATACATCTAGCCATTGACTTGTTTGTTTTGTACTTGTGTTTTTAGTCATATCTTATCCTTGGATCTAATATTCCATATAGTACGTCTGCGACCAAATTAAAAAATACTATTAGAATTGCAAAGATAAATGTGAGTGTTTGAACTAATGGAATATCAGCGCCCTCTATTCCCAATATGAGAAGAGCTCCTAAGCCATTAACTTTAAAAACCTGCTCGGTTATTATTGCTCCTCCAAAGACGTGGGGAATATTTAAGGCTAATACCGTAACAACTGGAATTAAGGAATTACGTAATACATGAACAAGTAATACAACTCTTTCTTTCATTCCTTTGGCGCGAGCTGTTCTAACATAATCGAGACTTAAATTGTCAAGCATAGAAGCTCGCATAAATCGACTTATTTGAGCAGCGTTGTATAACGCTAAAACAAAAACGGGCATTAAGATTTGTCTTATTTGAAATACGAAGCTATCCCAGTCTGTAACTTTATGTGTTGTATCGTATATAGATGGTAACCAAAAGATACTATCAGTAGGTACTAAGGTTGAAAATATAACAATTAGTAAAACGCCAGTGAAGAATGTTGGTACAGAAAACCCAACCATGGCAATAAATGTGCCTGTCTGATCAAACCAACTGTATTGTCGGTAGGCCGAAATAACTCCAATTGGAATAGCTATAATAATACCTACCACATAAGACATACCTACAACCCATAGTGTTTGAGGTGTTCTCTCAATTATCAGATCAACTACTGGTGATCTCGTGGCCCAACTCATCACCCGGGTTCGACTTCCGCATTCCCCCCAACAAACTCCCCATGCTTGTTCAATAATATTTAAGGGCTCTATAATAAAAAATTGATTGCACCACATTAAATATCGCCAATACATTGGCTCTCCTAAGCCCAGAGCAAGTCGGATTTTTTCTCGGACCTCTGGGGGAACCGTCATTGGGAGGTTCCCTGTTGGGTCACTTGGAGCTAAGTCTAATAGTAAAAAAATCACCAAACTTATAAATAAAAGAACTGGTATGGTGAAAATCAATCGTCTGATTGTGTATTTCAACATTGCAGTTCCTTAATTTAAAAGTGTTGTAATTAGTTTGGTTACTGCCCCAAATAATTTTTGGGGCAGTAAGGGTTTAATAATTAGTTACGGAACCAATCGGCTACGTTCCAGAGTTCACTGTCCCAAGTATTTTGGATCACTCCACCTAATTTATTTGAGTGTGCTGATACTCTACCACGGTGTACTAGAGGGATCATTGCGCCTTCCTGCATCAACATATCATTCATTGCCATAACAATACGTGCACGTTCGCCTATGTCAGCTGTTGTAGCAAGTTCTGCTGCCATAGCATCATAATCTGGATTACAATATCGTGGCATGTTGTTGCCCATCCAATTATTTGATGGCATTGGCATTTGTGAACAAACCCAGCCACCCATGTAGGCTTCAGGATCAGTTCCACTAAACAAGTTTGTGTACATCTCGATGTCTGAAAAATGTTTTTGGTATGTATCTGGTGAAGATTGATCTCCGCCAAAGAAAACAGACGCACTAATATTTTTTAGCTCTGTTTCAACACCAATTTCAGACCACCACTGTTTAACCATCGCTTGTGTGTCCTGACGAACAGCATTTGTAGATGTTTGATAAAGAATAGATAATCTAACACCGTCTTTTGCTCTGATACCATCTGAGCCTCTTTGCCATCCAGCAGCTTCAAGAATATTGTTAGCTTTTGCTATGTCTTGAACTAAACACTCATCATTTGCTGTAGAAACATATATAGCTGGGCCAGGAACAATATTACAGGTTGCTTTACCTGCAGCACCATATCCAACTTCAGCGAGAAGGTTTCTATCAATTGAAACACTCAGAGCACGACGAACGGCAGCATCAGTTAAAAACGGATGAGGACCACCTTCCAACGTAGATCTTAGATCCCCTAATGCAGGGTCTGGGTTGGAAAGGTTAACCATTAATCTCTCAGTTGCAGTACCAAAGCTTGAAATTACTGTTCCTTTACCAACAGCCGCCATATTCGCAAGAATAGTTGGGTCAATTTGTAAGTTCCATGCATAATCAAACTCGCCTGTTTCTAGAACAGATCTTGCTGCTGCTGCTGCATCGCCGCCACCTTTAAAGGTAACACTTGCAAAAGCTGGTTTGGAGGCATCTCTGTAGTGAGGGTTTGCTTCCATTGTTATAACATCATTTGCTTTAAAATCTGTTACAACAAATGGTCCAGTACCTATTGGACCAAAATTTTCCACAGTACAACTAGGTGCTTCTGCACCCATACAATCAGCAAATTGGGCTTTTTGAATTATTGGCTGTTCCGCTCCAACAAAAGGTCCATAAGGAAATGGTTTAGCTACTGAGAAAGTAACTTTTACAGTCAAGTCATCTAATGCTTCAATATTTGCTACATCAGCTAATTTATTTGACTGTGCACAACCACCATCTGGATCCATACAATAATTTCCAGAAAATACAACGTCATGTGCTGTAAACGCTGAGCCATCAGACCATTTTATTCCTGGTGTTATGTTCCAAGTGATAGACATAAGGTCAGCACTAACGCCGCCATTTGCTACTGTTGGAATTTCGTTTACTAACCAAGCTGTTAATTCTCCATCTTGGTTGTAGCGTGCGAGTGGTTCAATTATCATTGATGCGCTTTCAACATCTTTTGTCCCACCTGATAAATATGGGTTCAAAATTGATGGTGCTTGCCAATAAATAATATTAACGTGACCGTCTGACCCTCTGTCAGCAATTGCCATTGATGCAACGCTAAGGGCGGCAGCCGTTCCTATAATTAATGATTTTAACTTCATAATTTCCTCCTTGTTGTTTCGCTCATTTTCCTCGTGGTGCAGTATACTCTGCATTAATCCGATATTGCCGTACGAAAATAATCGTCTGGTAAGTTCTTATAGGAACGAAAGTTTTGTAAAATTGCAAGAGAAAAATATTGTTTACTTTAGTTGATGAACTAAAAGTTTACTCTTCCAGAACTATCAAATTATGCTAACCTAACTTAATTTAAATATTTGACAGCATTAAAGTTATCTGTAGCATAAAATTTTAAGCAAAGAGGAATTACATGTTAGACAACCCTATAACTCGCGTAGAGAAACTTCAGGTTCAATTTGAAACAAAAGATGGCACTGTAACGGGAGTTGAAGATGTTTCTTTTGAAATCTTTCCTGGGGAGACTGTTTGTGTTGTTGGTGAATCTGGTTCCGGCAAGTCTGTCTCTTCCCTCTCTTTGATGCGTTTAGTTGAATATGGTGGTGGCAAGATTACCGGTGGGAAATTAATTTTTGATAGAAAAACTGGTGAATCTATTAATTTATGTGAAACAAATCAAAAGGAAATGAGCAATATCCGGGGAAACGAAATCGGAATGATATTCCAAGAACCTATGACAGCGTTGAATCCTGTGCTTACTGTTGAGCGACAGCTAACTGAGGGCCTAAGGTTTCATAAAAAATTATCAAAAAAGAAAGCCATAGAAAAAGCTTTAGAGATTTTAAAACAAGTTCGTCTTCCAGAGCCTGAGAAAAGATTAAAGCAATACCCACACGAGCTTTCCGGTGGAATGCGACAGAGGTTAGTAATAGCAATGGCAATGGCCTGTGAGCCAAGATTGTTAATTGCAGACGAACCCACCACAGCTTTAGATGTTACTATTCAAGCAGAGATCTTAGCTTTAATGGATAGATTGAAAAGAGAAACTGGTACGGCAGTTATGTTCATCACGCATGATATGGCAGTTGTGGCTCAGATGGCTGATAGAGTAGTCGTAATGTATAGAGGTAATAAAGTTGAGGAAGGTACAGTTGAGGAAATTTTTGAAAACCCTCAACATGATTATACGAAAGCTTTACTCGCGGCAGTCCCAAAATTAGGAGAAATGAAAGGGAAGGCCTTTCCAGAACCGATGCGTCTTCTTGGGACAGAAAATGACACGATCATACCAATCAAGGATAGTAATGAACCACTTCTAACTGTAAAGAATTTGACAGCACGGTTTCCTGTAAAAGGAGGGCTTTTTAGAAGAACTATCGCCCAGGTTCATGCGGTGGAAGATATTTCATTCACTATTAATAAGGGGCAAACACTTTCACTAGTTGGGGAATCTGGATGTGGAAAATCTACGGCGGGCAGAGCTTTAATAAGGCTGGTTGAGCCTCATGCTGGATCAGTCAATTTAGATGGTCAGGAAGTTCTCGAGTTATCAGCTAAGGCTATGCAGCAAGCACGATTAAATATTCAAATGATATTTCAAGACCCTTTTGCTTCTTTAAACCCGCAAATGCAGTTATATGATCAGGTTGCTGAACCTTTAAGAAATTATAAAAACATAATTAACGAGGATATTAATAAAAAAATAGAAATGCTTTTTGATCGAGTTGAGTTGCCTCGAAGCTTTATGAGAAGATTTCCTCATGAGTTATCAGGAGGTCAAAGGCAGAGAGTAGCAATTGCGAGAGCGTTAGCTTTAAATCCTAAATTAATTATCGCAGATGAAGCAGTTTCAGCTTTAGATGTTTCTGTTCAAGCACAGGTGCTTAACCTAATGATGGAACTTCAATCTGAACTCGGACTGTCTTTCTTATTTATTAGTCATGACATGGCAGTGGTTGAAAGAGTAAGCCATAGAGTTGGTGTAATGTACCTTGGTAGAATAGTTGAGATTGGCTCACGCAGCGCAGTTTTTGAAAACCCTCAACATGCATACACAAAAGCATTATTGAAAGCGGTTCCAATAGCAGATCCAAGAAAACGCAAAAAGGAGAAGGATCTTAATTTTAAACCGATTCCTTCACCTATCCATCCCAGTGGCTATTCACCTGAGCCATCTGAATATAACGAAGTATCCCCTGGTCATTTTGTTTTAACGACTGATAGCGGATATTAATGTTGGGATTTGTAACTTTTTTTAAGTAATATTTATTAGGAGAATAAAATGTCATTTGATTTGTCAGCTCGTGAAATTATGGAGAAATTAATTTCATTCCCTACCGTAAGCTCAGAGAGTAATTTAGAATTAATTACGTGGGTTGAAGAATATTTGAACCATTATGATGTAAAATCTACACGAGTTTATAATGAGGATAAAACTAAAGCAAACTTATATGCAAATGTTGGACCCATGGTTGATGGTGGGGTTATATTATCTGGCCATACTGATGTTGTACCAGTGATTGGGCAAGACTGGGATACAGATCCTTTTACTGTTGTAGAGAAGGATGGTAAGTTTTTTGGCCGTGGCACTTGTGATATGAAGGGCTTTGATGCTTTGGCTCTAGCAACTATCCCAAAGGCACTGAAACAAGGTATCAAAAGACCTATTCAAATAGCGCTTTCTTATGATGAAGAAGTAGGGTGTATAGGTGCCCCATTTATGGCAGCTGAGATGGCTAAATTAATGCCAAAAGCGTCAGCAGCAATTATTGGAGAACCATCAATGATGAAAGCAGTATCTGGTCACAAGGGCGGACTAGGTATCAAAACACATATTCGTGGTTTTGAAGTGCATTCGTCTCTTCAACACATTGGTGTTAGTGCCATAATGGAAGGTGCGAAACTAATAGAGTGGGCAAATCAAATGAACATTGAAAATGAGGCAAAAGAAAGGGATGAAGCAACCTCAAGTTTTGTACCACCGTTTACAACAGTACATGTCGGAATAATAGAAGGTGGTACTGCAAATAATATTACTGCAAAAGATTGTCATTTTGTAATGGGCTTTCGTTGTATACCAAACGAGGATGCGAATAATTGGAAGCAAGCCTATACTAACAAAGTTCGTGAAATCGAAGCTGGTATGAAAAGTATTAACCCAGAATGTTTTATCGCATTAGAATCCGCCCATGCAGTTCCTGGCTTAAAACGAGAAGAAAATGGTGTGGCCGAAGCATTAGTCAGAAAGTTAACTGGGGATAATGGTCAGCATGTTGTATCTTACGGCACAGAAGCGGGACAGTTTCAAGCCGAGGGTTATTCATCAATTATATGTGGCCCTGGTGATATTGCTCAGGCCCATCAGCCCAATGAATTTATTACAGTCAAGCAATTTGAGACTGGTGAAGCGTTTTTAGATCGACTTATAGTTGATCTTTGTCGAGGATAAACCATCATGCCAATTAAAAATAGAATTATGGAAATGCATTCTGAAATAACTAAATGGCGCAGAGATTTTCATGAAAACCCTGAGTTGCTTTATGATACGTTTAGGACCTCAAAAATTGTCAGTGAGAAACTAAACTCATTTGGATGTGACATGGTTAAGGAAGGTATTGGAAGAACAGGTGTAGTAGCAGTTATAAAAGGAAGAAGTGATTCAAAAAATAAAGTAATCGGACTAAGGGCAGATATGGATGCTTTGCCTATTAAAGAGATAACTGGTTTGGAATATCGTTCCAAAAATGATGGTAAAATGCATGCCTGTGGACATGATGGCCATACTGCTATGCTGTTGGGTGCAGCTAAATATCTAGCAGAAACAAGAAATTTTGATGGAACCGTTGTTGTTATCTTTCAACCAGCTGAAGAGGGTGGTGGGGGAGCAAAGGAGATGTGTGATGATGGGCTAATGTCAGATTTTGACATTAGTGAAGTTTATGGAATGCATAATGCTCCAGGTTTACCAGTTGGACAATTTAATATTAGATCAGGTGCTTTTTTTGCCGCAGCAGATCAATTTACATTGGATATCGAAGGAAAAGGTGGCCACGCAGCTAGACCTCAGGACACAATAGATCCAACTATAGTGGGAGCACAAATTTTAATTGCGTTACAATCTGTCGTATCGCGCAATACTGATCCACTAGAGTCTTTGGTCGTGTCTGTGACAAGTTTTAGAACTGAGAGTGATTCCTATAACGTGATTCCGCAAACAGTGCAGCTTAGAGGAACTGTGAGGACACTTTCTAAAGAAGTACGTGATATGGCGCAGGAAAAAATTACTCAATTGATAAAAAATACTGCTTTGACGTATGGTGCTAAAGTTAATTTAAATTACGCTAGAGGTTACCCCGTTATGATAAACTCTGAACTTGAAACGAGCCACATGGTTAATGTAGCAAAAAAAATAGCTGGTGATAATAACGTTGATGATAATGCGTCTCAAGTGATGGGTGCTGAGGATTTTAGTTATATGTTAGAGGAAAGGCCTGGAGCTTATATTAGAGTGGGAAATGGAACCACTGCGTCGCTCCACCATCCCAACTATGATTTTAATGATGAAGCCATACCTTTTGGAACATCTTTTTGGGTAGAGCTGGCAGAAACAAGATTACCTTCTTTGTAATACTTGACCTCGCTTACTGGACATTGTAGCCGATTTTAATGGCCATAAATGCATTACTACAATTAAATGACGTTGACCTCACATATGGGGGTGATCCTTTATTCGTAAACTTAGATATGATTATAAAGGGTGGAGATCGTGCCGCATTAATCGGTCGAAATGGATCTGGAAAATCCACATTAATGAAAATTCTTGCTGGGACAATAGAAGCAGATTCTGGAACGAGAGTGGTTTCAAAAGGTGTCTCTGTTGGGTATATGGAGCAGGATCCTGATTTTTCGAGCTTTACTACTTTGGGTGATTTTGCAATTTGTAACTTGAATTCTGATGAATTTTACAAAGCTGAAAGGATAGCCGAGAGTCTAAATTTAAATCTGGATAGAGAATGTGTTTCTTCATCAGGTGGTGAACGTAGACGAGCTGCACTAGTGAAACTGTTCGCTGAAGAGCCTGATTTGTTATTGTTGGATGAGCCTACTAATCATTTGGATATTGAAGGAATATTATGGTTAGAGAGAAAATTAAATATTACACATTGTGCATATTTAGTGATCAGTCATGATCGTACTTTTTTAAATAATCTTACGAAGCAAACTTTTTGGATCGATAGAGCAATAGTGAGAAGACGTGAACTAGGGTTTTTGAAATTCGAAGATTGGAGAGATAGAATTTGGCAAGAGGAAGACAATGAATCGCACAAATTAGATCGAAAAATTAAAGCAGAATCTCGATGGGCAATTGAGGGAATTTCAGGAAGACGAAAGCGAAATATGGGTAGGATTAGAGCTTTAGATTCTTTGAGAGAGGTTAAGTCTGGAAAGGTAAAGCGGCAAGGAGTGGCAAGTGTTGTAATAGATTCAAGTGTCATGTCTGGTCATAAAGTTATTGATGCTAGAGAAATATCGAAATCATATAAAGATCAATTAATAATTCAGAAATTTTCAATTAAAATTGTGCGTGGTGAACGTATTGCTATTGTTGGTAGGAATGGTGTTGGAAAATCGACCCTGATTAATATGTTAATTGGTAAACTTAGCCCTGACTCTGGAAAAGTCAGATTGGGAACAGGATTGCATCAAACAATATTTGATCAAAATAGAGATGTTTTAAATCATGAGATGTCATTATGGGAAAATTTAACAAGTGATCCTGAGTTGGGAATTTCAGGCACCTCTGATCAAATTATGGTAAGGGGTAGCCCGCGTCATGTGGTGGGATATTTAAAAGATTTTTTATTTTTGGAATCTCAGGCGCGAATGCCTGTTAAGTCACTCTCAGGTGGAGAAAAAGCTCGTTTAGTTCTTGCAAAAATATTATCCAAAACTAGTAATTTATTGATTTTGGATGAACCAACAAATGATTTTGACTTAGAAACTTTGGACCTTCTACAGGAAGTTTTAGATGATTATTCTGGCACTGTTCTACTAGTTAGCCACGATCGAGATTTTATTAATAGAATTTCGACTAAAACATTAGTTATGAATGGTGATGGCATGGTAGAGGAGTATAATGGTGGATGGTCAGATTATTTTTTCCAAAAAACTGCTGTCCAAGATAAGCACAATACTAAGTCAAAGAATGATCCCTCTTTTAGACATAATATCAAAGATAGAAACAAGACTGAAATTTTAAGTTTTACGCAACTACATAGGTTAAAAGAGTTGCCAATTGAAATTAATAAATTAAGTGCAAAAATCTTAGAAGTAGAAACAATTTTATCGGATGCTGATATATACACTAATTATCCTGATAAATTTCTAAAATTAAGTAAGGCCTTAGGTCTTTTACAGAAAAAATTAGCTTTTCTGGAAACAGAATGGTTGAATCTTGAGGAGCTTTCAGAAAAAAAAGTTTAATTTGATGAGTTTGTGACAGAAAAGGTGTGATTTGATAAAATGAGTAAAACAATAGTTAGCTTGAGTGAGATTGAGAAAAGAACAACGGCCGCTTTAATTAATCATGGAGCCGAAGAATGGGTGGCTAAAGAAGTTGCAAAAGCTGTGCGTTTGGCGGAGGCAACTGGAAATTTGATCTGTGGTCTTTATTATTTAGAAAGCTACTGCATGCAACTTTTATCTGGTCGGGTAAATGGAAAAGCTATACCTGAGGTTTTTGAACCCAAACCTGGGTCAGTTTTAGTAGATGCAAAGTATGGATTTTCCCAAGCTGCATTTTGTATAGGGTTACCAAATGCAATCAAGGCAACAACGGAAAATGGAATTGCTCTTCTGGGGATTGCGCATGCCCATACATGTACTTCACTTGGGTATTTCACAAAACAAATTGCTGAAAGTGGATTTATCGGTATTGGATTTGCTAATGCTTCATCTGTAGTTGCACCTCCAGGTGGAAAAAAACCAGTGTTAGGTACGAACCCAATTGCTATGTCTGTACCAAAAAAAGGTGGCGGAGTTCTATTTCAATTTGATCAATCCACTAGTGCAGTGGCACTAGGTAAAATTACAAAAGCTAAGGCTGCTGGGGACGCTATTCCACTTGGATGGGCTGTTGATTCAAGAGGAAACCCTACGTCTAATCCGAGCGAAGCTTTAAAGGGTTCTTTAGTATCAACAGGTGGATATAAAGGTTGGGGTTTTGGACTTATGGTTGAGGTTATGGCTGCTGCTCTAACTGGTTCTGTTAATTCACTGGACGTCAAAGGATTAAAAGAAAAAAATGGCCCCCCACATGATCTTGGTCAAACATATATTCTAATTGATCCTACTGTTTTTACAGAAAATGATTTTTGGGATAGAATTAAGCGGGTGCAAACTGCGGTTAATGAGGAAGAGAATGCAAGATTGCCTGGGGACAGTTTAGTTTATAACGATCCAGTTGAGATTGATAGTATGACATGGGAGAGAGTGCTAGAATTGAGTTAACTCAAAAATTATATATCTAACTCTTCCACAAATCGAGCATTTTCTTGAATGTATTCATATCTTGCCTCAGGTTTTTTGCCCATTAATTGTTCCACTAATCTGTCAGTTTCTCCAGGTTCTTCATCGTCAATTTGTACCTTAATTAGTTTCCTTGTTAAAATGTCCATTGTCGTTTCTTTTAAATCTTTTGCATCCATCTCACCCAAACCTTTAAACCTTGAAACATCAATACGACCCTTACCTCCCAGTCCATCTTTGATATGATTATTTTTTTCACTCTCATCTATGCAATAAACTCGTTTTGCGCCTTGTGTTAATCTAAAAAGTGGAGGGCAGGCTAAAAATAAGTGCCCTTTGTCAATCATTGGACGCATTTGTGTGAAAAAAAATGTCATGAGAAGACTAGCAATATGAGCACCATCAACATCGGCATCTGTCATAATGATAACTTTTTCATACCTTAAATCATCAATGTTAAATCTAGATCCCATATTAACGCCTAAAGCCTGGCAAAGGTCACTAATTTCATTGTTTGTATTTATTTTAGAGGATGCAGCTCCTAAGACATTAAGAATTTTACCGCGTAATGGTAGCAGTGCTTGAGTTTTGCGGTCTCTAGCCATTTTTGCTGAACCACCTGCACTGTCGCCTTCAACAATAAATAATTCCGTCCCTTCTCGTTTTGAGGATGAGCAATCCACTAACTTTCCTGGAAGGCGCATTTTTTTTGTAGCTGATTTTCTGGCTGTTTCTTTCTCTTGGCGCCTTTTTAATCTTTCTTCTGACCTTAAAATTAAATAGTCTAAGATAGCTCCAGCAGCTTTGTTATCGGATGCTAACCAGTTGTCAAAATGATCTCGGATAGAGGTTTCAACTAATTTAGATGCTTCTACAGTGGCCAATCTATCTTTTGTTTGACCAACAAATTCTGGCTCACTTATAAAACAACTTACCAAAGCGCATCCACCATTTGTAATATCATCTTTAATAATATTTTGCGCTTTTTTATTATTTACTAGCTCACCGTATGCTCGAACTCCTTTAAGAATTGCTGACCAAAAGCCAGTTTCATGGGTTCCGCCCTCTGGGGTGGGTACTGTGTTACAGTAAGATTGAATGAATCCATCTTGTGATGGGGTCCAATTTACTGCCCATTCAACTGAACCTACTTTGTTTGATTGAAATTTTTCTGAAAACTTTACTTTTCCATGAAAAGGGGTGTCCGCATAAGTTGAAGAAACTCCTAAGCGCTCGTTTAGATAATCTGATAATCCCCCAGGAAAGTGAAATGTGGCTTGTAGAGGTGTTTCGCCATCATCAATTTCTGATTTCCATTTTATTTCAACACCGCTAAATAAATACGCTTTTGATCTCGCCATAGAAATCAAACGTTTTGGTTTAAATTTATGATTGCCAAAAATTTCAGGATCTGGATGAAACTTTATTATGGTCCCTCTTTTATTATTAGTATCTCCAATTTTTCTCACTGGTCCTAGTGGAATTCCTCTGGAAAATTCTTGCTCATATATTTCTTTATTTTTTGAAACTTCAACTAGTAGTGTGTCAGATAAAGCATTAACAACTGATGCCCCAACTCCATGTAAACCCCCAGAAGTTTGATAGACCTTGTCATTAAATTTTCCACCTGAGTGTAACGTGCAAAGTATAACTTCCAATGCTGATTTTTCAGGAAATTTTGGGTGTGGATCGATCGGAATTCCACGACCATTATCTTTAATAATCATAAAATAATCGCTGGTAAGTTCAATTTCTATTCTAGTAGCATGTCCCGCCACAGCTTCGTCCATTGAATTATCAAGAATCTCTGCAACTAGGTGGTGTAGTGCTCTTTCATCCGTTCCACCGATATACATTCCAGGTCGCTTACGTACCGGTTCCAATCCCTCTAGAACTTCAATTGATGAAGCGTCATAATTATCAGTTTTTTTATTGGATAAAAGATCTTTTTCCATATACCACTCTTTAGTTTATTCTTGTTAACCAGATCTACTACAGATGAGCAATGCTAACCCTTAATAATTCTTATAATTTAAAAGCCAATCTGTAATTATTTTTGATATTTCTTTGGGTTTTTGATGATGCAACCAATGATCAGCATTTGGGAGTTTGAATATCTCCAAATCAAAACAATAATCTGCTAAACCGATAAAGCTTTCTGGTAAAAGAGCTGTATCTTTTTCCCCCCAAATCAATAGATGTGGACATTCAATATTTAACTTTTTATTTTTTAAAAAACTAATTTGATTTGTTTCTGTATTGTCGGTTGGAACTATTAAAGGTGATGCCCTATACCAATTAAGCATTGCTTTTAAACGTCCTGGACGAGACCATTCAGTTATATAATCGATTTCGGTTTGTCCTTTTAGCCAAGAGGTGTCCATATTGGCTGAAAAAAGGGTTTTTAACTTTTTGAAATTATCTTTCATTAAAATTGGTTCTATATTTTTTTTGCGTAAATAATTTATATACTGTGACGCTTTCGTTTGGGATCCACCAGATAATAAGGCTTGCTGAAATATAGCAGGGTGAACACCATTTAAAATAATTAATTTTTCAATGATCTGAGGTTTTGAAAATGCTAATGCATAGGCTGTTGCTGCACCCCAATCATGCCCTAATACTATAATTTTTTTGTCATAGTAATTTATCAAAGCTTCTAGATCATTGATTATTGAAGCTGTTTTATAATATTTTTCTTCTAAAGGAGCCCAGCTTTGACCAAAACCTCTTTGATCTGGCGCAATTAAATAAAATCTGTCTTTAAGATGATTTGCTAACGTGTTCCAGGCGCCTGAATATTCTGGAAACCCATGTAATAATAATATTTTCGGATTGTCAGCTTTCCCCCACGTTCGGACAAAATATTGATTATTATTTATTTTGATAAATTTTGAGTGCATTAATTAATATTATTTTGATTATTTGGAATTAGCAATTAAGAAACTAATGCTTGTTTAGATGGGATTAGTTTACTAAGGCAGGTTATGTTAAATGTGTTAAAAAAGTCTTATAAATTGCATTTTAAAGCTACGTTATCTTTGGGGTTACCATTGATTGGTAGTCATTTAATGCAAATGGTGCCAGGCCTAACTGATACTATCATGTTGGGATGGTACGGTGTGGATGAATTAGCTGCATCAGTTTTGGCTCATTCGTTGTTTTTTATTATTCTTATTGTCGGGTCGGGTTTTGCGATTACGGTAATGCCTATGGTAGCGAGCGCGGCAGCTATTGATGATAAAACCAGTGTTCGTAGAAGTGTTCGAATGGGATTGTGGATCTCAATCATATATTCGATATTCTTTATTCCTATTTTATTATTTTCTGAAAATGTATTTTTAATTTTAGGACAAGAAGAGCATTTAGCTAAAAGTGCCCAAACTTACTTACGTATTGCTGGCTGGAGTATAGTGCCTGGTTTATTAATAATGGTTCTGAAGAGTTTTTTTTCAGCTTTGGAGCGTCCAAATGTTGTTTTACTATCATTGATTATTGGTGGACTGGTCAATATCGTTTTGAATTATACTTTGATTTTTGGTAATTTTGGGATGCCAGAATTGGGCTTAACTGGTGCAGCAATAGCTACTTTGGTAACAACTATTCTTTCAATACTAATTCTTTTATACTTTTGTTTATTTAAAGATGAATACTCTTCATATTTGATTTTTAATAATATTTGGCGAATAGATATTGAGGCTTTTAAAGAAGTTTTTAAATTAGGATTACCAGTTGGAATAACAATGTTGGCAGAAAGTGGTTTATTTTCAGCAACTGCTGTGATGATGGGTTGGCTCGGAACTAATGCTTTAGCGGCCCATGGAATCGCAATCCAAATTTCAGGTATCACTTTTATGATCTATTTAGGTTTAGCTAATGCTGGAACAGTAAGGGTAGGTAGGGCTGTGGGCCGGGAAGATAATTCTGGTTTAAAGCTTGCTTCTATTTCGGTAATTATTTTAACTATAGGAGCAGTTTTAATTGTAGCTTTTACCTTTTTATCTGTGCCAAAGTCTCTATTAATGCTTTTCTTATCTCCCTCTCATGTGGATACTCCTTCAATAATTCTTATTGGTGTACCTTTATTAGCGATTGCCGCGATTTTTCAAATTGCGGACGGCTTGCAAGTTGTTGTTCTGGGTCTATTAAGAGGTTTGAAAGATACAGCAATTCCAATGGTAATTACAACAATTTGCTATTGGGGGGTTGGCATTCCTTGTAGTTATTTGTTTGGCTTTGTTTTTAATTGGGGAGGGAAGGGAATTTGGTTCGGCCTAGTAATTGGGCTTACTTTGGCGAGTGTATTTTTAAGTTCAAGATATATTAATATTATTAAAAAAAGTTATTAACTTCCACCATCTGATTTTTCTCAATTACACAATATTTTATCAAAAGGATAAGATGTTAAGTTTTCAAACCCGTCATCTGTTATTAAGACTTGATCTTCTAATTTAATTGAAAAGTCACCACCCTCTGGAGAAACTAAAGCTTCTACACATAAGACCATTCCTGGTTCTAAAACATAATCAAATGCGCCTTCGACAAATTTATCTGGGTACGCTATCAGTGGCCACTCGTCGCAAAGACCTACACCATGCATTTTACAGCCATATTTTAATTTTTGATATTTTTTATCTAAATGGTGCCCTTGATGTGTAAGATCTCTAAAGCTCACCCCAGGTGCTAACAAATTCATATTTATCTCTATGTGTTCTATACCATGCTTCATTGCATCTATCATTGCTTGCTCTGGTTTTTTATCACCAATCCACCATGTTCTGCTGATATCAATGCAAATACCATATGAACCAATTAGATCTGTATCAAAAGCAATAATTTCATTATTTTGTACTATCCTAGGCCCACATTCTTGAAACCATGGATTAGTTCTTGGTCCAGATGCTAATAGTCTTGTCTCAATCCATTCTCCACCACGTTTTATATTTTCAGCATGTAAAACAGCCCAAATATCATTCTCTGATAAATCCCCATTAGGGACACCCTCTCTAGCAGCAATTTCCATCTTAGATACTGCTGTCTCACAGGCATGATGAGCGCAACGCATTGCAAGAATTTCATCGGGTCCTTTTATAGATCGAGATTTCTCAGTAACTTCTTCACCTTCTAAAATTTCAAAACCAATTTTTTCGAGCGCTCTAAGCCCTTGGATCATTATTTTATCAACGGCTAGTCTAAGATTGCTGTCACCATGTGCGTTAACTAAGGCTAATACTTGGTTTGCAAAACTTTTTGCATCATTCTCTATTTTATCACCACCTGCAAAATAAAACATAGACGCCCCAGAACGACTCTCTTTAACCAATGGATTAAAGTCTGTCAAAAATGGAGCATTTTTATAATCCCAAATAACCATATAACCATCAGCACATAACAGGACCGCCCTAAATGGATTGTGTGTGTTCCATAATTGCATATTTGTGGTATCAGTTGCGTATCGAATATTTAACGGATCAAACATTAATAAACCGCCTAAATTTCGAGAAACAATATGATCTGTTAATCTCTTATGGCGATACTCTCGCATTTTTATTAAATTTGGTAATTCTAAGTTGGCATCTTCCCATTCGTTAAATGCCAAACGAGTAGGGCCAATTTCAATTCTATTATTATTATTTAACGTTCCATCAGCCAAGAACTGACCTTTTGTTGGGTCAATTTTCCGTATTTCCGAAAATGATTTATTCATTGCTCTTCACTTATTGTTTAAATTCATTATTCTATCATTTGTATAAATAAACAATTCTGAATACGTCAATTAATGTCGCTTTTTAAGAGTAATAAATGAAAATTTTTCAAGAAATTTGTCAAAAAAATATTAAGATTGCGGCATGGATGGAGCCTAAACTTTCTCGACTACCGGGACTTAACCCATTAAATCCAGTTGATTGGCTTTTTTCAGATGATGTCTTTGCGAAGCAAATGGCATACCGTGATTATTTAATTTCTTCTAAGAGGGACGTGGTTTTTCGATCTCTTGCCGGATCAGAAGCAGCTTGTGAAGAGCTTTTAGATCTTATGGTTAAACATCTTGTTTTGTGTGACTATCAAAAAACATCTAATGGAATAATCCGTCCAGATGGAGTTGAGGTAATACTTGGTGAAGATCATCCGTTAATAGAGGCAGGCCGTTTAACGCAACATGATCTTTGTATCATGGAAGAAGACGGACCAGAGCATAAATTATCTGCTGCATGTTTGTGTTTTCCATCAAGTTGGTCATTAGATGAAAAAATAGGAAGGCAATTAATAAAAATTCATGAACCTGTCCCAAGTTATGATGCGCAAATTGCGAAAAGAGTTCAAAGGCTATTTGATGCTATACGTGTCAATAATCCTATGTTCCGAGTTAATTCATTAATTTATTCTGATCCCAATTTGCATCAACCAAGAACGATGAGTGCGCGAAGAATGGTATCAAATGCAAGCAAGTTATGGTTAAGGTCAGAATTTCAAACGCTTATAAGAATGCCTATTTCAAAAGCAGTTATATTTTGCATCCATAATACCATTGTTCCGATGGAAAGCCTTAATAAAGTGCAGCGTGAGCAATTAAACGTGGACGAGTTAATGTCTGCTTATGGGGTCGCTTAACTATAACTTTAGTTCTTACCTGTAGCTTTCAATCCCTTTTTTCTCACCAGTAGGCCTGGCAATTGCATGTATAAGTTGCTCTAACGAAGCTGCACCAATATTTTTCCCATCTTTCACGACATTAATACCATTCGCTTTTGACAAAATAATTTTTTGCAACGCGTCTTCAACAACTGTTTCTGCATCCATTGATGGTCCTTCTGATTTTCCTTTTGGATCTGCGATTGAACCAATTTGTAGAACCCTGGGACGATTTATATCTTGAATAAAGTCAGAAACATATTCATCTGCTGGGTTCAATATAATTTCTTGAGGGTTACCTTGCTGGATTACCTCGCCATCTCTAAGGATTGTGATGTTGTCACCAATTCTAAGTGCTTCATCCAGGTCATGCGTAATGAAAATTACTGTTTTATGAAGCTCTTTTTGTAAGTCCAACAAAACATCCTGCATGTCTGTTCTAATAAGCGGGTCAAGCGCTGAAAAAGCCTCATCCATTAAAAGAATATCTGCATCAGTTGATAAAGCTCTAGCTAATCCAACCCGTTGTTGCATGCCTCCAGATAACTGCGCCGGGTAATGATTTTCAAACCCAGAAAGTCCAACTCGGTCTAACCATTTTTGTGTCTTTGGTTTTGCCTGATTATCTTTTTCACCTTGTATTTTTAACCCATACATTCCATTTTCTAATATAGTTTTATGGGGAAAAAGTGCAAAATTTTGAAATACCATTGAAGCTTGAAACCGTCGAAAATGCTCTAGATCACTATCAGACATAGATAAAACATCGTTTCCATCTACTAACATCTCACCGGAAGTAGGTTCAATTAATCTATTTATGTGTCTAATTAACGTTGATTTTCCTGAACCAGAAAGTCCCATAATCACCTGAACACCCTTTGCAGGCACATCAATATTTACATCTTTTAAAGCCAAAACATGTCCATGCGTTTCCAGAAGCTCTGCTTTACTCATTCCACTTTCAACGTGGCTAATCATTTTTTTGTCATTTCGCCCAAAAATCTTATATAGATTTTTGATTTGTATCTTTAAATCAGGCATCATGGCCTCCTTCGCGATGACGCTGTAATCGTTTTCCGTATTGCTGGCTAACGCGATCAAATATGATGGCTAATGCAACTATTGCCAGTCCATTCATTAATCCTAAAGCCAGATACTGATTTTGTATCGATTGTAGAACGGGCATTCCTAAGCCTTTCACACCAATCATGGAAGCTATAACAACCATAGCTAAGGCCATCATTATTGTTTGGTTCACTCCAGCAAATATATTTGGTAGAGCTAATGGAAACTGAACGCTAAATAATCTTTGTCGGTAATTAGCGCCAAAAGAATCAGCCGCCTCTAGAACATCTTTGTTAACTAATCGTAATCCTAAATTTGTTAACCTTATAATTGGGGGCATAGCGTATACGCAAACAGCTATCAGTCCCGGAATTTTTCCAATTCCTAGGAGCATAACTACTGGTAACAAGTAGACAAAAATTGGAATTGTTTGCATGATGTCTAAAATCGGAGTTATTATTTTTTGAACTCTATCTGAGCGAGACATCCAGATTCCGAGTGGAATACCCAAAACAATACATAAAAGGGTTGATACTGAAATTAATGCCACAGTAGACATGGTGTTTTTCCACATGCCTAAATATCCAATAAGTAAAAATGACACCATTGCCCCAACGGACAACTTCCAACTTCGAGATCCCAGGTAGGCCAATGCACCCACTATGAGAATAATTATAGGCCAAGGTGTAGCATTAAGAAGTTTTTCAAACCAGTTCAGAAAATAATATAGAGGATCAAAAAATGCTTCAATTCCCTCACCCCATTCTCTTGAGAATTCTTTAAACTTGCCGTCTATGCCTTTTTTGAAGTCACGTAGATCGGTTCTGCCCATTGCTGGAAATTTGGTAAAAAAACTCATTATTCACCCCATATTTGAAAAAAAAATTGCCCACCTATGATATCATGGGTGGGCAATAAATAACATTTTATATTATAGTGCAGCTTTTACTTTAGCAGCTATTTCAGCTGGCACCCACTGCATCCAAAGGTCTTCATGAGCTTCCATGAAGTGTGCAGCAGCATCTGGACCATCAGCTTGTTCTGAATCCATGTAAACAAGCATGGCGCCCATTACACCACCAGGCCAAATACGTTTGTCAAAGTAACCCATAGCTGGTCCAGCAACATTTTTGAATCTGTCTGTTACAACTGTGTGTACTTCAGATGGAGTCCAAGATGATGGTTTTGGATCAGTACAAGCTTCTGGGCCTTTTGCGACACAACCATCCCAATTTTCAGCTCCTGCAAATGGCACACCAAAAGGCATCATTTGAAGATTGTATTTACCAATCATTGATGTTGGCGCCCAGTAGTAACCAAACCAATTTTCACCTCTTTCGTTGGCTTTGATAATTGTTCCATCTAAGCCAGCTTGTGATCCTGGATCAATTAGGTTCCAACCTTTAGCTTCCATGCCAAAAGCAATGAAAAGACTTTGGTTTGACAATTGACAGCCCCAACCTGCTGGGCAACCGATGAAAGCGCCTCTTGAAGGGTCTTCTTTGTCTGGAAACAGATCAGGACGTTCTAAAATATCTAGAACTGTTTTTAGCTCTGGATGAGCTGCAACTGTATATGGTGGTAACCACCAGCCTTCACCTAGGTCAGTGATTGGCCCTGAACGTGCAGAGTGTAGTCTTCCTTCATCCATTGCGGCAAATAAAGGTTCTCTAACAGCGTTGATCCAAAGTTCAGCAGCAACATCTGGTTCGCCTTTATTGTCCATAGAAGCAAATGTTGTTGTTGTAGCGCCACCAACCATTTCGATTTCGCAGCCATAACCTGCTTCTAAAATAATTTTGTCAACGTTTGCCATTAATGTGGCAGAAGGCCAATTCATATCGGCCATACTTATTTCGCCACATTCAGAAGCATTAGCTCCTGAAGACATGGCTAGTGCACCGGCAACAATTGCGGCGCTTAAAATTGATTTTTGCATAGATTTCTCCCTCTTATGCAGCTTTTTTTAATATTATAACCGTCATAATTCTTCAGTAACCCGACAGTGATAGGCCATTAAGCGACATTTGACGGCTTTGGTCAACCCAATCACCTATAGGTTTTACCTAAGGGAACTTTGAATTTCA